>Ga0209454_1001985_pt1 | contig 13467 bp, 7 predicted proteins | sample WorMetHERISLAND1_2_FD_187400 | JGI IMG/M metagenome (GOLD analysis project Ga0209454, IMG submission 187400) | Marine gutless worms symbiont microbial communities from Max Planck institute for Marine Microbiology, Germany - Olavius geniculatus... | ecosystem: Host-associated > Annelida >...
AACTATCGTTATGCGATCCAGATAGAAAATTTGGTATTTGTATATTAACTTAGCGTGAACACCCCAATTTTCAACTAAACTACTGAACCGGAACTGCTACAGGCTTTCGCGCGTCTCGTGAGCATTAGCTCAAATTTCTTGTTACGTTTACTATAAGCAATATCAAACATTTCAGTTTTTCAGCGCCATGCGTGCAATGACAATGGCGCTGTAATTAAATATCATAGGCCTATCCCTCTGTGTCGGTGTGTTTGGTATGATTTGAGGTAGGGTTATCATTGTAAGTTATTATTTAAACTTTACAACGTGATCAAATGGTCTAGATAATCTATGAAAACACAGACATTTCAGTATAGCGAGTTCGACGCCTGCTTTCACTAACATTGTTAAACCAAGCAACAGCTCATCGCTAACATTAGTCGATTATGATTGCATTCAAATAGTTCCGGTCTGCCTATTGTGCCAGTACTAAAGCGTACACGGAACTCGCATCGAGACTCGAATGCATTTGCACGCGAAGAACACAGTAATGTCATGAGACTTTTGCGAAGTTCTGAACAGATAGGCCGAATGTTGTGCGTTCTACTTCGCGCTGATTTCTGATTACGTGTTCTCCATGGCTGTGACATCGCAGTTTTCTGAGTTTGTCGTGCGTACCGGTACATAGCTTGAATAAAGACATATCTTCCGTACAATGGCGACTTTGTTGCCCAGCCAAACAACAGGTTTGTAGTCGATCATCAAAGCTAACAAACGCCGTTCCAATCAAGTGCGATTTTGTGATCGTGTGTGTTATATTAAGTGTTTCATGATTTGGTGATCTGATTGTTAAATACTCCGGTTAATATTCTTAAACAATATTAACTTTTTGTAGAGTCGAACGATGTGTTAAAGCACAAGTTCAAAAAGCTACACCCGACGATGGTGAAAAGCGGTCTGCCGGCCATCGTCATCGACTTTTTGTTCCAGGAAGACGTTATCAGCGACGAACAACTGCAAATGCTGCAGAGGTTCAAGGACGATCCACAACAACGCTGCAGGGAGCTGTTAGCGCTACTCCACACGTCGGGAAATCCTCAGGCTTTCGTCCACCTTTACATGGCGATCAAGAAAGAGTCAGCTCTTAAATGGTTGATCGAGGAAATCGACAAGTTTACTGATCAGTCACTGATCGATTTACTACAGCAGCGCTACACAAACGACCCGACAGGTGAACTGATTGCCCGTGTTTTGAATAAAGTAGGCCTATGCTTTGGAAGACTGGAGCTAAAAAAAATAAATGAAAAACGTTATTGGAATTTTGCTAACGTGGTATGTCACATTAAGATGATAGGTAATTGCTGTAGATACAGAGGCAACGCGGTACATCAGCGAGTCAACAAATGAAATTTTATGTGCTAAAAATTAAACCTTTGACAGGCCTAAACCACCGTAGACTTTAACCTTTACGTGTGACTAAGCTTGCATTTTAGCCAGTAATGATCGACTGAGTCTAATGAACTGGGCATGTTTTCGTGTACAGTAGGAAAATTGGTTCAAACGCTGCCAAAAGGTGAACCAGTCGACGGCGTGACGTCACTGTCTGGTGAGGTTTACGTGCTGAGAGAGAAAGAACGTGATCAAGTTGAGGTGTACGACGTTGTCAGTTACCGCTTACAGCGCTGTTTAACTTTACCGAACGCGCGCGAATTTAACGACATGACATCATGCGAACATAATCGTTGTATGTACATTGGTGATCATATTCATTTCTGTATACATAGGCTGGGTGCGCAGGGCGCCGCCACACGGTGGCCTGTGAACGACACACCCGTAGGTCTCTCCACAAACGCAGCACATAACCTGTTAGTAGCATGTCGTAATGTCCACAAGATCAAAGAGTTCAGTTCACACGGTGATCTAATACGTGAACTAACTCTCCCCGTTGGCGTCATCAACCCGTGGCATTCAATACAGACCCGCTCTGGTCAGTTTATTGTGAGTCACGGTCGCGTCAGTGATGCAGTCCACCGTGTGTGTAAGGTAAGCGAAGACGGCCGTCAGGTGGTACAGTTCCATGGTAGACAGAAAGGTTCGAGCATTGGCCAGTACAATGTGCCCACTCACTTGGCAGTTGATGACAATGAGTTTGCGTTTGTTGCCGACGTCGGCAATCGGCGAGTGACGTTGTTGTCACCGACGTTAGGTTACATCCGTGAAGTTGTGTGCCGTGATCATCTCAAGTGGTTGCCTCTCACACTGTGTTTAGACACACAGAGACGTCGTCTGTACGTCGCTGTTAATGAATTCAGTGGCGGCGAGTTCACGGCTGGACGTGTTCTACTGTTTAGTGTTTAGAAGCTGCTGTGCGCAAGGCAATCCCCTCCCATAAATTTCAGGCTGTCGGAAAAGTAAAAAAAATACAAAATTTGCAGCCGAAAATAGCCAGTGAGGGAAATTACGAGAAAAACTTAAATTTTAATTACGCGTAAGGTTAATTTCCCGAAGGTTAAAGCTGCTCTTTTTTCGAAAAATTGCAACTTTTTTCTCCCCGCTCTTTAACTCACGACCCCACTGGCTATCATTTCCTTCTCCAAGAAGGTTATGTGATGGCCGGGGTTTAATTATCATGCATTTATCTGTAGCGTTGCAGTCGTGTGTAACTTACCGTTCGGTTATCGGTAAGTGGTCCGTCCGAGCGAAATCATCGGTAAGTTACCAGGGGCGTTTGTTACCGGTAATTTAAAAACACTAATCTCTCTGTTCAATGTTGTTTTGTTGGGGGTGTTATAGCAGCATTACACAAAAAGTCACAGGCGGATGTGGCCGAAATTTCTTAAGGAAAAGTGAGATCTAGCTGGCCCACACTAGAGGTGATTAAATTTTACTGGTAGCTTACTGCCGCCTATAGTAAGCACAGCCGAAAAATTGATAGCGTTGGCGGAGGTTTGCGGTAGAGATGACCATGGGAATAAGATTTCTAGTGGGAATGGAAGTCCCATAAGAATCCCATGGGAATGGAAACTGATGACAAAATTGGGAATGAAAATACGAAGAAAATGGGGAAACAACCTGCATGGGAATGGGAATGGGCTTATTCTCATATGAACAAATTCCCATCGGTTGATGCAGTATTAGGCTTATATTCTGTTTAGAAAACGACATAGACCTATTGTTTTTTGGTCACATTTGAGTACCATTAAACGTATTTTTTTGTATTCTGTGACTTTGTGATGTTCAGCAGTGCATAGCATGATCCTGACTGTCGTGATCAGTTTTTGATTCAACGACAAACAGGCTTCAGTCGTCGAAAGGCCAAAAATTGTCTATGTCCAAACGATTAAACGATTGTTTGAAAATAGGAATGGGAAGAAATGAAAAAAGCCTAGTGGGAATTCTATGGGAATGGAAAATAGTCACAAAATGGAGAATGGGAATGGGAAGGAATGTGAATTGACTGCATGGGAGTGGAAGGGAATGGGAATGTAAAAAGTCATTTTCGATCATCTCTAGTTTGCGGTCTTTAGCGACAGCAGCACAGCAGCGGAGTGTGCATTTCAAAGTGATTTTCTGCGTCACCCTTGTATAATAATAATTATTATACAAAAGCGCCGCAGAAAATCACATAATAATTATTATTATGTCACGTAGCTTAGGCCTACACATGATCCATCAGTTGTTTTATCGATATTGCCTATGGCGTGCAGTTGTTACTTTGTCGGATAAAAATGCGTGTTTTTTCGTGAAAAAAAGAATTAGGCCTACGAGAAACTTAGTTGTTGTGCGCAAAAGGCAGCATGATTTTTTTTGTTTGATTGCGCCAGTTGCAACTAAGCTTACCCACTTATATTATACTTGGTTATTCTTTTCCACTAAACGCCCAGCTCGAAGTAAGACATTTGCCGAATTTTCGTGGCAAATAGCAACACTGTTTCCACTCCATTGCAACTAAAAGAACGAAAACTATCGCCAGAAAACAAACGTAAACGAAAAGGACACCGTTATACGCATGTGCGTTTTTTATACCGCGCGCAAAATGTCGACATTTGGCTGCGCAATCTTCGACGCAGAAAAAAACACTCGGAGGCAAAACGCTCATCATCGCAGTGTCGCGTGCGTGATAATACGGGTAATAGGTCTAGATTCTAAATACTGGGCGGCCAGGTAAACTGATTTCAGAACATTTTCTCGTGGCCTTAGGCGAAGCAGTAGCACCATCGTGAAATTGCCAAGTAATAAGAGTCAGTGGTAGGAGCTAAATCAAGAAGAAAGCTGCACTGTTACAAGTAGACTGTGCGATGCCGCAGTAATTACTGAATACGTTATGCTGCTATAACAACCCGCCACAGTCTGCGACGTGGAAAGATCGATCTTTAGCTCTGTATTTGCACTTCTTCGGCAATACCGGCATATTACACTTTAGTTTATCGACCAGTATGTGAACCAACTATTCCTCAGTCGTGTTGCAGTGGCGCCATACAATTATGCTGCGCGTTAACAATGGGCCTCACCATGAATATTGTAGGCCTACATTTCTGCCAAATCAGAATCGGATAACAATATTTGCTGGATACCGCCTAGCGGGTTGAGCCGCGTTGTGTTTTCGTGCGTATTTGTCGATGGTGCTTTTCCATTGACTGATTTATGCGTCCTCTTTATTTAACCTTTCAATTTTTTTTGGTTGCATTTTGCTAAATATCTTATTTTCATTCGTTCTTAAATCTGGTTTTCCTATTCTATACGCTATATTAATCGCTTCCGGAAAAGCTCATTTTACATCAAAACTCCCATGGGTTAAAACTGCACCTACTTCGATTTTTGTGAATTTATTACAGTCAGCATAGACAGGCGTTACAAGTTATACAGCAATTCAGCAAATCTGGAACAAATACACAAAAAGCCGTACAGCAAAATGCAGCGAGTTTTACAGCAAGTTGTACAACCTGTTGTGTGCAAAAATCCGAAGGAAATCGACAAAAATGGAGTTCGCACCATAAAAAATCGATGAGTTTTTTTTGTGCAAATATACAGGAACGAAATTTATCGCTGCAGCAGCAATGACGAATGTTGTTATTGCGCATTCGCATAGAAGGGGCGAACGATCGCAAGTACAGGCAACAACAACAACAACAACGACGACGACGACGACGACAACTACTAGGACGACATCAAAGATTACTACTACTATTGCTACTACTACTACTACTACTACATTACAACGACAACTACAACGACAACGACAACAGCGGCAACAACAAACGAGCATTGAACACGGTGGGTGCTCAGCGACAGAATCAAATCAGAAAGTCGTTTGGCGCCGCTGCCGCTGATAAATTTCTCGATATTACAGAGACAGGGATATAGATGATGATAGCAGACAGAAAACAACGTCTATGATTAAAAGCAGCTGAACAATAAAAACCTGACTTGTGAGCTTTTTTTCGGAAAAATGAAGACCCTCAAAGAAACGAATGGACTCCACTAAAGAAAAACTTAAACGAGCCGGTGTAGCCAAGTTCAAAAAACACCAAAAAAACAAAAAATAACATTGGCATTTATGACTACAAAAGCAGAAGCAGCTGGACAATGAATGCATTACCTGACGTGTGCAATTCGTGTGGAAATAGGAAACAAATCTCAGAAAGATGGATGGACCGTGCTAAAGGTGACCTCGTTAGAAGAGCCAATGTATCGGAGTTTGAAAAAATGTCAACAAGACTTTTATTGCAAAAGACAGAAAACAGTAAAAAGAGTTGGTAGCAGCAAGATTTTTTAATTAAAAACAGCTGAACGATAAATACAGATGCAAAGACAGCGTTAAAGAAAACGTTAGATCGAACCGTTGTAGCCAAGTTTAAAAAAACATCAGGAAGACAAAAATGACTCTTAAGTGACACTGCAGAACTTGAAGACAGAGAACAGTGAAAAGGGTGGTATAACTGGCATCTCTATGACTAAAAACAACTGAACGATGATGACTTGACCTGACCCCTGACCCGACCTGATTTGACAGCGATGTAGATGATGCCAGTGGTTCCCTCCGGTCGACCGTGACGCAAACCGTATCTGCCCGTATTTGTTGTATATACTGTATGAGACTATTGCACCGGAGATCACTGACCACGTGATTCCCTCGCGTGACCCCCTTTTTGCATGACCTCCCCATTTTTACAGCACACGTTCAGTGATCAGAGGGCTGTTTCCGTTTAAGCCATGAGAGCAAGCACCTCTATTCTTTACTTTTTTCCTATTTTACTTTCCCTATTTTTCTATATTTTTTGTTTTTAAAGTTTTCCCTAAATCGACGGCGTTTGTGGCAGACCACCCTGAAAGATAAAGAACGCTACACGAACCTAGTGGATATATGTGGTCTGGGTAGCGCTGTGTGGTCTGAGCAAAGCCACAAACGCCGTCAATTTCATATAGACAAATTACTTACATACTTACTTGATAATATTATTTTTCCTACATTAAGGGCTGAACTTTCCTTTGATTTTATGATAAAGGTGGGAGCATCTGCTCAAGATTTATAAGGTGTAAAATAATGTCGTTGCTTATGGTAACTTCCCGGACACAAACCCCGTTTTCTGTCTATAAGCTTACAGCGCGACTACTGCATCGGTGATCTATTGATCAGTACTCGCTGGTAAACAGACGAGAAAGCCGTGCCGTCGCAGGGAGACTGCGTGCGCGATGTCGCTGCTGCAATAATTGCAAGCGATCACGTGACCCTTTACCCCACCACGTGACCCTCCGCTGCCCGCTTGACTAGACACTGGACCAGTCCACTGAACAGTCCGTAGACCGTATCTCGTCTCCGGTCTAGCATGAAGGGGTAAACCTCGCAAGTCGCAACGGGGGGATATATAAAAAGGGGTAAGAAAATGGGGGCAACTTGTTCCAATAACTTCAAAGTGTTAGACACCACTGGTCGTTAAAAGATGGCTTGTTTTTTCATGTAGCCTCTTCCAGATGTCATGTTGATGTAAATAGCATGTAGCATAAGCCTTCATAAAAACGCATTACGAAAGTAACCTACGAATAATAATAATATTAACAAACTAAGAAACTAATCCGTCAAACTCCTATAACACAAACACCCACCGAAAGCAAAAATAGTGCATCGATTTACAAATCAATCGTCATTTCGTTGTGAACTAAACACGTGTTCACTAAATTGCATATACGATTGGAACGTTTTAACCGCAGAAAGATAACTTCATCGATTCCTCATCATCATTCGTTCAACAACAATTACTACGCAGTTCGTCAGCAAAATATTGCACGGTACCGGTAGTGTTGCAGCAGGTTCACGACGAAGTGGAAGCTTTAATTCCTGTCATCATAACCTAGCTATACAGTATATCATACTGTAATTTTTTATGAAAAATTAATTTAATTTTTCCCATCGCGCAGACAGACCTCGGCAGCAATTATTTAGGCCTACAACTTTGGTACACACAAAAAAGCAAAAGTTTTAACAAAGTTATAGCCGATCACAAACAGTTGAAAGGTTCAAAGAATAATAATGTATATATTAGCTGTTGCTTGAAAGTTGCTCAGCAACGTCGTAGGTTAAAAAATATATCATAATATATATAAAAAAATTGTAGACAATAAATTGCAATTTCAGAGAGACATCTGCTAATTTTTTGACTCGACAGAAGAGAATATGAGTGCTCAAAATTTTAACTGTGTCCAAAATTTCCTTAAAATCGGAAACTTTCTGACCAAAATTTGGTATTAAAAATTTTGACCAAAAAATTCCCGACAGCCTAAAATTTAGAAAAAGGAGGGGGAAAGTTTTTTTCTTGTCCTCACCCCACAAAAACACTGAGACTATCTTGATTCGAAGTTCTGTGCGAATTGAGTTTGAAGTGCAAACGGGTTTCTACGTCTGTTGTTTACTTTCCTTGGTTCAACGACGGTACAAGGACTAATCAGATTGGCCGTGCAGACGTGCCATAAAAATCCGCCACGCAAAACGAGAAATGGCAGCTTTACGGCCCACCCTGTTGTAGCGATGAAGAGGCCTAATTCAATCAATCGTTGAGGAGCCACCCTGTTGCTACGAACGATGAACGCTGACGCCACTCACCCAGCCAGCCTTTGTGTTATGCAGTTGATATCATGATCTAGCATCGTATGGGCACATCGTTCACGACAAAGCTCGTCAAGCATAACCGATGGTATACATTGTCAGCACAGGAATCAGCCCGAGATTGCTTCTCGCCCCATATATACAGTACAGTAAAGCGGAGTTTCCATCTGACGCAATGCAACGCACGCAACGTAGACTATACATCCGGCTGTCGGATAACTAGCCGCTCCTAGCCGGCCTGGTTATTTATCCGGCAGCCGTTTTGTGCGGCTTTAGCCGGTATACGTACGAGCACCCTAGGGTCCTCGTTGTACCGCCGCAAACCTCACATACGGCAGCTGGCCAACTGACGACCTCAACCCTAGCAGAGTTGCGTGCAGTCGGCCAAGCATTACTGCTTGCCTCGACTACGGTGCAATTTATGACCAATGTTACAACCTTAGTATGGATGTCCATCTATAGTCACATAGTTATCTGAAATACGCTAACTTTTACCCTAACCCTAACCTCAATTTTAACTTTAATTCTACTTTATTACGAATAACGCTAACGCTAGTGAGCGATACTAGTGCCGCTGCCTATCGAATATAATCGAATTTATAACCATGGGCCTTGTTTTTCTTTAACCGGATAAATAACTCGCATGTAATTTTACCGGCTGCCGCATATATGGTCACCGCATTTGGAGATTGCGTCGTAATAATGTTTGAAGCAGTCCTTTAAATGCGCAATCTTCCAATCAGATAAACATGAGTATTTGGCTTACTTTTGGGTTATGTTGAAAGCAATGAGTATTAACTTTCCCACGTTACTATGAAAAGAAAGAAAACTGAACTTCTCTCGGGACGTCTAGACTGTTATCAAGTTTTAGGTTCTCGAGTTTTCTTTATGCAGAGATTAAATAACACAATCTGCTTTGAAACTGGTTTTGGTGATTCAGACAGATTTTAATAATGCTAATATTTTTCTCAACTTTAGCAAACAAACGACGTGACCACAGAAAAAGAAAAATAACATTAATTTTGCCAAAGAAATAAAATCCATTGAAATTAAGCAATTAATCAATGAGTTGAAATATCAGTACTGCAAAGATTTTTGCAACATTTTTGTTTAACGCGGATTTAAATATAAAATGGGTAGTTTATGTCGCATTAAATGGTCTAATTTTTATGAATATGACAAATTTTTTGTCTATGTTCTAGTTTATTTCATATTTAAAGTCATATCTGTACCTGAAAAAAAATTCATTGATAATGAAGGGGTTAAGTTACTCCGGGCCCCGCGACGTTTGGGGGCCCGCCGTCGCTCAAATACAAAAAGTACACTAGAATGAGTCATTTTAAAAGGAAACATTTATAACTTTTCTCCCCAGAGGAGCCCCGTAACAATGTTTTTCCAGGTCCCGCTGTGGCTTGTTCGCGTGTACAAAGCGACGGAACTGAACTAAGTCGAAACACCAGTGAACAAACTGACAGTTTCGTTCATTTCGTTATATTTCGTTTTATTTCATTTCGTTGGCTCTGTACGCGCTTTTATTCGGTAACCATGGGCTTGGTGGAAAGCAATGGCAATCCATACCACCGGCTGTATAACTACGTTTTAGCGACAACTGATTTTTGTAGAGTTTCATATAGAACCCGAAGGTTTCACGTGGAACGCAAAGGTTCGATTTTATCCCATTTTTAGGAAAAGGTTTTTTAGCGTAAGCGGCTTGAATCAGGGTTTCATATGGAATTTTACGCTAAACGCAGACATTCGAGAAAAGCTTAAACAATTATGTATTATTAATTAACTTAGTGTTTTATACTCCGAGTTCGTAATCTATTGCATGGTTCAAACTTTAAAGGAACGCGCCGGTCATCGGCGACCTATTTGCAGTCCTTACATTACTTAAGCAAGGTTCTTTAGAAGGTTCCATAATTGGCTGCGTTAAAAGTTTCTGCACAGAACCTCACTGAACCTTTAAGGGATCTATATCGAACTCTGACGGAAGAATGTAGGCCTACCGCTACGTCACTTGTGAGCTGAGAACCTAGAGACCGTGATCAGCTTCCGGACTCTGTGCTTGCGCAATTGTGTTCCTAGCAACGATCGAATAAAAAAATCGACTTTGTTTTGCGTCGAGTTGATTGAGTGTTGGACTAGTCGAATTCCATTACTTTAGTGCAACCTTATCGGCGGACAAATTCAATTTTTGTTGCCATTATTCTTCGGCTCAGATTAACTGACAGAACCGAAATGCGCCCTGCGCCTATATTCAGCTTGCGATATCTGACAAGTAAGTTTAAGTAAGTAGATTTCTGTAGCGCTAAATTTCAACAACAAAAAAATCTGTTGAATCTAAGGCGCAAAGGCTAGAGGGATCAAGATGGTCTAGAAGTTGATGTCAAGTGTAGAAAAAAGTATACATTTAAAAACTAAAACGGCTTATAGGCCTTAAGGGAATATTGCGAATGTCCAAAGAAAGGGCGTTTTGAATGATGGATTGTCGCACCTTGCCTATAGTTATCTACTTGAAATATTTATTTTTCTACCGACTTACGGCGATAATTTTACTCCAGTCGAGCGTGACGATTGAAACGCGTCTCGCGGCTGTTTATGTCACACGCATTCTCACGCAAAACATGTCACCGATCACATTCATATAATAAGCATGTTTTAACACGGTTTCGAGTGCATTAGGCCCTATGTCTTATAACACTCGCATAATGCACTTTGGACCGCGATGAAACGTATACCTACACCTTACATCTTACACAGTAGCAATAGACGTCCAATCATAAAAAAACTTATGTGCGAAATTTTGTACTAACGCATAATACTGTATTTTTCACATCGAAGAAAAACACTTTTCTGGGCGTCTTACCCCCGCGGTCCATCCCGCCCCCCCTTTGACTATATGCACTACAGACGGGAACAAATTGTAAGTAAGTAAGGAAAGTAGATTGGAATTAATAATTCAACCAACATAAAATGTTAATTTTGTACGCCAGACTACCTCGATTTTGGCCTTGACAACTGTTATGCAACAAAACAAATTGCTACGAATTATCGCTTCACGTCACGTGGCGCTGTCTATATTGACGGATGATGAATGAGCATTCAGAGAACGAGACAGTCAGACAGACAGACACGACTCTCAACTCCATGGGGGTAAAAAGCAATCGCCCTTATCACCAGAACCTTGTGGCTTTGGCGCATATATGTACTGTGCTTGTGGGTGATGCCCTTTAAGGTTCTGATTTTTTTATAATTATTTGTAACCGCGAATGAGCCGAATTGTGCATTTTGACGTCTGATTTAATCTCGATAGAAATCTATCGCCCACAGAATATACGTCCAAAGTAAACAGCAAAATACAAAAATGTGTCATCTCGACCGCTAACGATTTTATTGAGACATTTTCGGGCCAAAACTTTTGTCAATTGCACAACACAAAATGTGCATTTTAATGGACTGTTAAAATATAAATCAATCGGTAAACTTCGTACCTAAATTAGGTAGTAAAACATTAAAGAAAAAAATAGGAGACAAAAAGACAAAAATGGGAGAAAGTAAGGTAAAACAGAAAGGTTGCCCTCACAGTGATTACAAAATGTGGACGTCATGTGACGTCACGCGGAGCTGGCTGGGTGTACGACAAACACCCAACAACACAGTTAGCTCTAATGAAAAGGGACAGAATACAGAAGACATAATTATAAGAATTCAACTTACACTAAAGTATGGCAGAAAATGGAGTTTTGTCTAACGGAGGTTTCGTATACCCGATGCTGGCTTGTCGTTGATAATGGATGAGCGCGACATGCAAAGAACGACACGGACAGACAGACAGACAGACACGTGTCACTAATATCAAATGAGGTTTCTATCAGCGGAATAACCAGCTGAATTGCGGCCCGTTATCGCAGAACCTCCGTCTTACCTCTTATCTGTTTTCCCGTTGTCTATCCGTGTTTTCGTCGCTCTGCTTGTGTCGTCGCCTGTCCCTCTGCGTGTTTCGGTTTATCGCGACACGACAGCGCCTGCGAAACTCTGGTTATGACAATAGCATTAAAAATATTACTCGTTTGGCCGAAAAAGTGAGCTTTAAAGGCTAAATTTCTTTAATGTACCAAAATTTCTGTCGAAAATACGAACAAAAGCTGAAGCTATTTTGGCTTATTTTGTAATTATACAATTTATGTTTGCGTTTTTATTACATTTTGTAACATATACTGGGCATAAACCTTTCTGCTCAAACTTTCGCAAAATTTTGAGAAAAAACGTCTAAAGTGGGACGTCTAAAAATAAAATTTGACGTAACAGCACAGCACACATAGGTTTTTAACCGAATCGTTTGCGATGGGCTTTGTCAAAGCCTGTCTCTTTAAACGGTCTACTATACCAGACCTCGAAAGATAGTTGGGCAACGTTGTCGAAACAATTTAAAACGTTAATTTTGCGGAAAACAACGGAAAATGTAGTGATGAAACAAAATTTAATGTTGTTTGCCATATAATATGTAACGTGCTGTTATTTTATTTTGTACGCGCCTAAATTTTGGCAGGTTGTTTTGCGAAAATTAAGGTTTAATATTGTCTCATTTAGCTGATCGCACTCCTCTGGAACAATAATCACTGCATCACTACCAGCAGCTGCAGCCGCAGCAGCACTTTGCTGCAACAGCGGTATAGAATGAAAGTGCGCAGCGCACAGTCGCAGACGTTCATTCGACAGCGAGTCGCACTCGACGACAGACAGGCAGACAGACTGACATGCGGACTAAGGTAAAGGGTAAAAGGTAAATGTATAGTAGTTCTGGTACCAGTAGTAGTAATGTAAGTAGTAGCAATATTGTTTATTTTCCAGATAGACGCAGACAAGAATAGACAGGCATACAGAACTCAAAGGAGAAGATGAATGTATAGCAGTATTGGTAGTATAGTAGTAGTATTGTTTATGTGGCAGATAGACACGAAAAAACTACAGGCAAGTACAGACAGACAGACAGAGTAAATGCAGGAAAGAAGGTGAATTAGTCTGCGTGGATGCGTATTGCGTAGAAAAGACAGAGAGAGCGGTGGAGTGACAGATAGCCAGCCCGGCGGCAGCACAGAAAGAGACCGTAGCGTTGCTTCGTCACGCCTAATCTAGCGTCGGACCTACAGCGTGTCCTGCGTTCTGTTCCTTCGGTCTGCTACCTGCCTGCCTATATCGGTTTCTGGTTTTATTTTATACTGCACTGTTGTAACTCAATTTGGCGTCATGTACACGGGATAGAAAAAAGTGGAATTATAGTCGTAATTTATATTTAGCGGCGTCTTGGCAAGTGGGGAGGGGAACAACTGCCTTCTTTCTCTAAATTTCAGCCTGTCGGAGAATTTTCCTTTTCAGAAATACAAATG
>Ga0209454_1001989_pt1 | contig 13449 bp, 7 predicted proteins | sample WorMetHERISLAND1_2_FD_187400 | JGI IMG/M metagenome (GOLD analysis project Ga0209454, IMG submission 187400) | Marine gutless worms symbiont microbial communities from Max Planck institute for Marine Microbiology, Germany - Olavius geniculatus... | ecosystem: Host-associated > Annelida >...
AGGCAGATGCGTGTCGAGCTCGTCGACACACGGTCACAAGCGTTCCTGCAACTGGTCCTTGCTGCCACATTTGTGGCAGAGTCTGTGCATCCGATTTTGGATTAAGGAGTCATCTCCGGTGCCATCGCCGTCATTGACCAGCTAGCACAGCGTCATCGTCGCTCGCGACGGACAACATCAAGCAAGCAAGCATTGATTCATTCATCTCCTCCGGTTTCCCTTTTTTTCTTCCGGTTTATTTAACTTTTTTCCGCTTTTTTGCTTACGATCAAACCTGAAGCCAGTACGGGACAGACAGAGTCAGAGAAAGACGGGCGGGCAAGACCCGTATTGGCACTTATTAGGATGACCGCATACTGACGAACTGTTTGTTCCAACTTCATGCGCGCCCGAATAACAAAATAGAAGAAAAGACTGTTGTTACTGTTCGACAGTGCATAAATGAAGGCAGTTATGAAGTAGCGTCGAATGGCTGCTACTCTACAGAAGCGATGGTGATAGAGTGATGCGACGAACGATGTACGGAGAGAACGAACTGTAGCAGCAACACCGCTGACGTCATAGTACAAGTCGCTAAGTGCTGCATCTGCAACAGCATCAACAGCAGCAGCAGCTTGCAACCGAGACGCTCACTGCACCATGCAGGGAGCACCTTAGCCGCGCTACCTGCGCGAGGCAATGCACTATAGAGGCCGTACGCGCAGCCGCCGCCCTCAGACTTATGAGAGCAACGCACGGCACCGGCCGACGCTTCGTATTTAGGACCCTCGACGCATACTGTAGCACGCGCTTGGATTGTTAACACTGCAGCCGTCAGAGTTCGCCGTTGTGTTAATCTGTTGCCGCATCTCGATTGGATTCAGCGACGAGTGCTAAGCATCTTCCACCTCACGTCATTGCTGCTGCTGCGTCTGTAACTGACGTCACATCTATGACGTCACCAGCACCTGTCATGACGTCATCAGCCAGTAAACACCCACTCAGATGATATCGAGGTGGATGACATCATCATGTAATTATTGTCTTCGTCTCGAGCTGTTGCTACGTTTTGCACTGGACTGGCGCGCGCTGCCTCTACGCATGCACCTATGGGCATTGCTAATTACTCAGATCACCTGACTGAAAGTAAGTTACGTGTACTCACTCGGTTTACTCACTTCGAACATTTCTCTTAAATTTTAACCCGACGTTAATTGTTAATGTTTAATAACAGTAAATTATGTAGCTTACGACGTATCGTATCAAGTTTTTAGCATGTCAGTCACAGGCTGTCGACTTTTTGTCGGCAAACAGATGAAAGTGAAATGTGATAGCTGCTGGATTTGTCTGATGTAGAGGTGTGCAGCGCTTTGTATTTTATTCAACTGTATTTCATTCTTATAGACTGTTCAGCTCCGCTGTAAGTTGACACTGTTTGACATTATAAGGGCCAAAAATTGAGGGCGAAAGCCGAGAACAAAGGTGAACTTCTTGGGTAGGGGCCGGTCGCCAGGGCATGAAAACCCCTTAAAATGCATGTATTGAGTATAAATTTTATTAATTTTACTGCACATTTTTATAACGCATTGCATATGCAAGGTAAAAAGGGCGACTTTGGCATCTTGGGGGGCATGGCCCCTTTGGTCTCCCCTAAATCCGCCTATGACCATAACCCCAGCCAGACAGGTCAGTACTCGATTTACTTACGTGGAGGGATGGAAGCTGAGTTGACTTTGGTGTTGGTTATATACCAAGATGGTTTAGCTGTCAGGCAGTTACTTATTGAAGTATTAACCACTTGATAGCGACTCGACCAGTAGTCAAACCAACAACCTCGCGATCGTGAGTTCAACGGGCAACCGTTACGCTACGAAATCAAGTTTGTCATTGGTAGTTATCGGGCGAAATGTGACAATATTGTAGTCGTTAATCGAAAGTGTTTGCTAAAGTTTCAGAATTTTAAAAAAAACGCAAAAGAAATTCGAATACAAATTACATATGTTTCTCAGTATACAGACAATCTGCATCCCGTTTGCGAGAAGCAGTTGTTTGGTCCAGTAATCTTGGAGATCTCGATGTGAAATTGTACCCACTTAAAACGCCTTTTTCAAAAGACCATATTTCGGCCCCTAGGAGGGTGCACAGCCCCCAAATTTTTACACGCGATAGAAAATGACCAAGTCTTACTAGCGCACCCTCACCGGGGACGGGGCCCCTTTACAATTTTTTTTCAAAGGGTGTTAAAAATTGGCTTAAAATGTAATAAAGGAGCGCTTATAACTTCGGAGTTAGGGGGTGCAGACATGGCCATGGGTTGGGTTGATTCATGGGTTGGGTTAGGTTGGGTCCGGAATTTTTTATTTAGAATGAATTGGATTGAGTTGGGTCGAGTTTTTTAAAAATATGATTTATTGCCATATAACCCCTGGGGGTGTAGCCCGACGAAACTTTGGCACTTGATGTGTCTCTTGGTTGGAGTGTTAACGCAAGTACAACATTTGGAGACACCGTTCCCCTTACAATTTGGGAGGACAAAAAACGTTCAAAAATCGGTGCGATTTAGAACAACTTTCGAGTTTGAGCACAAATATCTCTGGAACCGATGAAGATAGCGACAAAATATAAACGGCGTTGACGAGTGCGACCTTTTCGGCGTTGAACAAAAAAATGGTGAACTTCGGTCCACTACGAACAAAGTTATAAGCGCTCATGTTGACCTACCCTAAGTCGGCAATGCGCGTTCGGCGTATACTAATGCATTTGAGTTCCCCCCACGTGACTTTGGTGCCGGGGAAATTTTACTCCCCCCTAATTTTCTTCCAATCTGACTTAGGGCGCCGGGCGGACTCACGTTGGGCTTTGCCCCAATTTTATAGTTTAGTTTAGGTTTGTTTTTTATTTTTATTGTATTTGTCTAGTGTGTCTTCGTAGTCTCACTTGCTTTGCTGTGTGATGCACGGTTGTTGCGTCATAATAATAAATGATTATCAATCAATCAATCAACCTACTGTGGGAGTCGGGGTTTGTGGGATAATGCGCAGCACCCCCAGATTTTGGGGGTTACAACCGTCAATGGCAGCTTGCCTGTAAGTTTTTCCACTTCAAGTCATGTATCATAATCGTATCGTATGTAACTGGTCGTGGTAAAACCTAAGTGAAACAGTTAACAGTCGACAGTAATGTGACCAGACATTTGATGAAACGAACGAAACTGGACTTCAATGACTGCAGTCTAGCAGCAGGCGTGCAGGCAGTGAACGTAATTACATGAGTTGCAGCGTGAAGAGGCACACACGTTAGTGACGTTGACGCTAAAATCACTCGTCCTCACAGCCAGTCACTGGTCCTGTAGGGTCGCCTGCAGATATACAGCGAGTCGACATCTTCGTCAACGCTAATCAACCATTCCTCGCCTGATCAGTCACTGACCAGTCTGCACGGACCCGCGATGAATCGAATGGGATTGGAGCTGTACGAGGCAAGCCCGTGTGTGTGAGTCGGCAGTGTTAGTTGTTAGGAAGTCGCTGCCGGCGAGCTTTTCCTTCGTCGTCCATCCGTCCGTTTGTCCGTTCTTGCGTTGGTCTACTAGTCGCTGTTGCTGCTTCAACTTCGCATCGCTGGCGTGTCGTCATCGGCGCTCGACCTCGCCGCTATTAATAGTAACTTCGCGCAGCCGACTGCTGCTGCTGCTGCTGCTGCAATGCACTGCAAATGCCGCCGCGCCGCCACCGCTTGTTTGTGTTAATAAGAGACATAGCCACGATGAAGGGAAGCAGTGGAGGAGGCGGAGGAGAATAGCCACAAGGAAGTCTGAAGGAAATCTGCTGTATGCAAACTGCTGCTTCCATGAACTTATGGGCAGGCATGCGTGCGATTGGTGATATCAGCTCACTGAACACTCCATGCAACTGTAGCAGGGTCTGCATACGGCCGCGTGAACGTGCATTGACTTGAACTGCCAAGAAATGTACGTGAACGAAAGTCTACTTCGTAGTTCTGCAGCAGCGTTTTCCAATAGCACTTAGGACAGCACTTACTAAAATGAGATTCTGACGAAATTTGCGTCAGGAACCCAAATATAAAATTATGTAACATTTTGTGCATGAATTCTTATTTGATTCCGTACAGGTCCGTATTTGTTATTTTAAGATCTTAGGGATTCACTTTTTTTCTGGATACACTATAAAACACCGACACTTACATTGTCAAATATTGCACCACTTAGTTGTTATCAAAAGTCGTTCTCTTCTACGGTCTACCTGTGATGTACCACCAGTATCTAGTTATTTGTCTGTGACAAGTATAACACACACTAATTTCGGTGGCAGTCGATATTTTTTTGTGGATTTCAGCATGACCGATTCTTCACCGTTAGGAAATAGAGCGTGAACGCCGTGAATTGACAGTTTGTAGTTTATCTCAGCAAGTTCGCCAGGTGTCAGCAGCACCGTTCCTCGCAGATGTTTGAGATCTCTGATTGCTTTTATACTACTTGTCGTTGACTGTTGACAGACATGCAGAGGTCGACGTCGCCGGCTGCCGATGTCACTAGTACAAGTGCAGTGTCGACGTCTGTGATGTCCACGCCAACCTGCAAACAGCGCGTTCTGCCCAAGTCATGGCGAGGTATCAAACACGGGGGAAAGTCTGCTCCGAGTTCGCCGGCCGCCAGCACCGCCTCACAGTCGTTCTGGACTCCAGTGGTTAGTTCTTAAGGCGCATACAGACTACACAACGATTTGACTGAACCTAACTGAACTGAACTGACATGTTTAGTTTTTGACGAAGTGACCAATGAGCGAGCAGAACGAACCCACTGGTCCTGCCCGTTGGTCAGTCAGTCAAGAACTAAACCGTGTCAATTCAGTTTAATTTAGTTAGTCCAGTTACGTCGCTCAGTACGCGCTCTTTACGATCGTGTCTATTGCACTGCAACTGCAGCGGGGAGTCTTTGATACAGTAATATAAACATAGACATGTATGTGCAGAGATTGCGGAAGGTATTTGAAAGTGGGGGGCAAACCATGGCGAGCGAGGAGCGCGAGCCTATAACGGGGGTCTGGGAGCGGTGCCCTCAGCAGGGTCCAGGGGTAGAGCCCCTGGTCAGGGGAGCAAAGCCCCTTTGAAGCTGAAACACTTTTAGCTGTTGGACGTTTAATGGAAGCGGCAAATTTGCCTATTTTTCTGAAATCTAGAAACGCCGAAAACCAGATATTTGTGTTGTCTCGCCAATGTGGCCATCGTATCATCCCCTCCTACTTTTATACGCCATTTAGCCATATGCGGTCTCTGGAATGAAACTTCGTCCCCCAGAAGCAAACTTTTTTTTGACGCGCTACATTTATGCTGTAGTCTCTGGCATGCACGATGCGTCTGTTGTTCGTCCGTTCGTCTGTGGGTCACCGTTGTATTGTGACTGAACAATGCGAGATAGGGACAAGGTTGATATTGATCACTAATAGGAAATCGCATATAGGCCCTTTCAGGTAAAATGAAAATCATCGATCTTGGATGACTCTCAAGGTCAGTGCTGCAACAGCAACTGTAGCCTAGGCCGTTATAGGCTGTATCGCGTTTTCCTTAGCGAAAGCTGGACTTCTTGTTTGTGAATTGATACACAAATTTTGACGATTTAGACTTTAGTTAGCAAAACTGTGCAAATATTTCGGCGCCGAGACGATCATTGGACGTTGCACAGTCTGCACAGGTTTGAAGCTGAAATGGTAGGCTTAAGTCACCAAAAAATTGCAATTGCTTAGTTACTCGCATTTTGCTCTTTGCTGCATCTTTGAAGCATCACACCGCTGCAATATTACCGTCTGCATTGGCTTCATGCGCCTGAATGATTAAACCAGTGTGTTTATGGCGCCGGCTTACTTGAATGACGCTCTGTCATTAATGGGGTGTTTACACGATCCAGAAACCGTCCAGCAAACTTCCAGTAACCGTATTGTTGGACGTTTGCTGGATCGTGTAAATACCTTATAAACTTCCAAGTCGACAACGCTTTCGTTTAGTTAGTTCATCATCGAACTCGTAACTGGCTGTACCACTCTACAATCTACATCGGCGAGGCGACCGAGCGTTGCCCGTCTCTGCAGCAAAAACTTGGAACAGATTGCCATCAGATGTGACGTCACCAAAGTGTCTACGATTATTAAGACTAAACTTTAGTCTCTAAACCTTCTCTATTTTCGTGTTTCCCATAGTTGACTATAAATTGACTAAAATGCTGAGCATTTTTTTACTTTAAACTTTAATATAATGTAATGCAAAGCATCAGCACACGTTGCTTGCCCCCCCCACTTGAAAAAGTGAGGGGGCAATTGCCGCCCTTGCCCCTGCGGTTCCGCGGTTTATGTGTATGTGTCTGGGTTTCTGAGTTAAATAACGACGTACGTATTCGGGCACAATAACTACAAATACGAAAAAGAGTTACCAAAAGCTGCAGTACAGTAATTGGGAACAACGAAGCTTAAAATATCGCAGTTTGTATAACAGGAAAAGCAGATGTATCTTATAACGGCTAACTTTATTATCTACCGTATTTCAACATTTTGTTAGGCAATTAAAACGTCGGCAGACGTACACCAAAGGAAATTTTTAACAAACGGATTCTACCTAACACACAGTATGGTAACTCCACGTAGATTGAGTTGGCTACTTTTGTCATTCAAGAAATGCGTGCGAAATACTTTTGCAATTGTCTATACCTACTTCTCCGCTTAAATATTACAGTCCGTAATTTGATGATAGCATTTCCACGTTCCGCGTGTACAGAGCAGCAACATGTGGCGCAGTAACGACGGCACTCACGTCGTTTTGGCTTCACCGTCTAACCTGCTTCAGCTGACCGAGCTGGAACGTATAACGCTGCAGAAGGTGGCGCTTTGTCGAGTTCAGGCCATGAACCTTGGCACCAAGATCAACATTCCGAAAGGTTTGCTTCATATTCACCTATCGCATACCAAATATCTAGCACAATCTGTTAACAAGTAGGCTTAACCCAAATAAAAATAACGAAATCGACAAGTAAAATGTTTCCTGCTGCATGTGTATGCTATCTCGCAACGTTAATATCTGCCATTCGTCACAGGTGAACGCGATTCGCCAGGCAGGCCAGTACGCGAGTTGCTTACCCCGGAGGGATAGAAGACTGAGTTGAACTGATCGTAAATCACATTGTTGACGTGTGTCCCATTATAAAATTCGACGGCGGATTGCTGAGACCTAGTGATGATGTCGAAAATAACGGTCGACTGGTTAAAAAACTACAATAGGCCTACAGTTCTTGTCAGTCTTCTTCAACTCGCGAAATGAAACCAGTCATAACGCTGCACTGCAGTTCGTTTGATAAAAAGTAATTCAGTATAGCGCGAGACTATTAGATTTAAAAAGCTTGAATTAGTGAGATATTCTATCTAGTTTTTTTGAGATCTACACCGTGTCTCAGAAAAAAACAGTCAAAGTTGTTTTTGTCATAACTTTGTCAAATTTTTACTGACTTTTATAATTTTTGGCGTGTTGATGGCTAAAACGACGAAATTATGTAAGGTGCACTCATTTTCTACCTCACCTAATTTATGTCAATGCACTACCATGTCAAACATAGATGCTCCAAATTGTTGGATAATGCTGCGTTTTTGTCTCATGTAAACGCTGTAACGAGTTAAATAGGCACAAAATACACTAAAATGTAAATTATTTAACAAAATTGAAAGTTTGTGTAACAACTTGCTTGCAAATTAGAATTTATGCCAAAGTGTGCTCCGCATACAAAGACGCAATGGCATAGACGCAACGCCAATGGCTGATAGCAGAATCAACGATTGACTGATCAAATGCATTTACTCATCGAGTAGACGTGTTTTAAGCTCATCAGCCAGCTGTTTTGTTGTCTGCTGTTTTTAGCATAATATATTTAATACCTCAACATTATTAAACCACGTCGCACCCTCTGTCAAATTGATGATGCAAAGGTGAGCCATCGGATACAAATAATTGCCGCGTAATGTAACATTTTGGAGTGTCGACATAAATTATGTGAGATGGTAAGTGAGTACACCGTACATGATAATATCGTCTTGGCCATTTTTATGTCAAAAATTATCAAAGTTGGTGGAAATTTGACAAAGTTATGCCAAAAACAACTTTGACTGTTTCTTAGACGAGGTGTATAGCTGTTTTGAATGTGTTATCGTTTCTAACTTTCTGCACTGCACTGCACACAAAACACTGCAGTTTTAGCTGACTGTCAGCAGACTGTATGACGTGGCTGTAAGCAACTGTTAGTAAGTAAGTAAATGATTTATAAAGCGCCAAAGTCTCAGAAAGAATGTACGTGTACGTGTAAATGTTAGATACCGAACTGCTGGAGTGGATAAGCGAGTCCGCAGTACGACCTTATCCCCCAGACCGAGCGGTATCTATAGTACTTAGACCACGCTCGGATCGCACAGATCTTCGGCGCATTGTGGCTAACTGTTAAATGCGCCTAGTAAGTCGCCGTACTTGCTTGCTTACTTACAGCGTCGTTTGCTTTGTGACGCACGCGTGCAGCCAAGATTGTGAAAACAGTAGGCTACCAGTGCGAGCTGAATGTGGTTTAAACGCAGAGTGGACCAGCGAGAAGCGGAAGAAGGGCAGGTTTCTGCTGAAGCGGCGAGTAGCTGGTTCATCGACGGCGATTGATACTCTTCCAGACACGGCGACCTCAGTCCCTGCTCGAGGTAGATTTCAACGTAATTATCAGCACTCCAACTAGGACGCTTTTTTCCTTTTTTCTGTCTTCAACTTTCATTCTTCTTTTCCTCTTTTAGCCTCAGTCCACTGTCTCTTTCCCACGTCGGTATATAAATGTCTGTTCCATCATTAGTTGATAAATTGGTATAGGCGTACGTCAAATGCACACGAGTTATTTTCTCAGGTGAGCCACTACAATAGAGCCTGCTGCTGCTGATGATGTCGTAACAGTCAGGCAGTTGGTGAATTATCAGATGTGTTCGTGTAAATACTTTTTTAAAACAATAGTTAAAAGAAGTTACAAAGTGAGGGTGATTTCGACGTTTTCAACGTTTATCTTTTTAATAAAAAAGATGTTTAGCACAAACTGACTACTAGAAAGCATATTCACGGTCTTTTAGCGTGTTTTATGCGACGCGATGCAGCAATGGATACAAAGCTGCTGCTGCTGCTGCTGCTGTTGCTGTTGCTGCGTTTCACACTCTGGCAACGACGAATCGCCAGTGATGCGGGCGGACGGAAATGTCGTCCAGGGTAGCAGCCCTGCAGTGCAGCTCCAGGCTCCAAGGCGGCATCTTGCCGTCGTCGTCGCTCGCTCACAGTACGCTGCCTGTCATAGGCGACAATTTCTAGAGATCACTGTGGGGAACGATTTCAACTTACGTAATCCCACCCCTTGCTTTCCATTTTTCATCCTAGTTTTTTCTCCCCACCCTTCTTTTCCGTTTTCCCCTTTTCTTCCATTCACTTGTAAATTCAGCTACCGGGACTGTAAAAAAAACTGCAACAGAAGCTCCGCGTATCAGTAAAAATGCCGCCAAACGGTGTCTGGTTCATTTTGGTATTTTTGTCACTTGCACAGTGACGCATCTGTGTTTTGTACTGTTCAGTTTGGATAAAATGCCGAGTGCCAAGTTAACGTTAAGATCGAACTAGATATCCAGATGCAAAAATGGCCCATTTTGCTAAAATATTCAAGAATCAAACGTTCGTAGGTACGTCGCCCCCACAAACTTTCGGTCGTGTGAGAGATCGAGCCCTGGGACACGGCGCCACTGAGTGCGTGTAGGCGCCTGTTTGCCCGCTTGCTGCTGCTGCTGCTGCTCATTACTTGTCTTCATCGTGTTTCCATCAGCAGCCATCATGTCGCTCAGCTGAACGGCTGATCGTCTCAGGCTGGCGTATACTAGATCTGCTGGCACTGCAAGCACAGTTTATTGACTTGTCTCTATTCACTTGCGTCAGGCCCGGCAGTAGCAGTAGTAGTACGTGTATCGTGACGCAGCATGTTGTTGCCTACCCGCGGAGGGATGGCCAGGCTGAGTTGGCCTGGATATAAACAACCGACTGCACGCCGTGCGAAATTGTTGGTTGCCAGCAGTTCACGTACAAGCATAGATGCAATATTGCTTTCCAAACTAATCACGCCAGAAGAGAAAAAGATACTCTTATGAAATGTAAAATAACCATCACGAAAAAATATCCAACCATTATACGGGTATGTAACAAACGCAAAGTCCTTCTCGAAGCATAAGGGTGGCACGTAGTTGATATCCGTTTTCTGCTCTTGGCCAGACTGGCGGGCACCTGTTCACACTGCGAGACAGCGGATATGGAGCTACTGCGTCGAGCAGTGTGCGTGTTTATGCGAGCTATCCTTGTATTCATTGCATCGTTATAGGCTACGTCAGATTAATTGCTTTCTGCACTCATAGTTTATGACTGCGTACATTGTGCTGAATTTCTTGTGTCATCTTGGCGCGAATTGGAGCTTGAACTTAAATGTCAAAACGCAAAACAAAATCGTTTTGGGTAAACGCCAAATGACTAACGCTGCGGGGATATTGGACTTTATCGGAAACGAAAATAAGCTTATGTAAATCGTAGTCACACTGGAGTAGAACGAATTCTATTAGAACGAAATATTTTAGGATTGAAAAAATATTTCACATAATAGTACTTTTATTTCAGTTTCTGTAATTTTATATCGCATTTGTAACATTTTATTATTTTATAGTTTGTTTACAGCTTGCCTGGCAGTTTTCTAATGCAGATATTACTTGTAGTTTGCTGTGGTCAATTTTTTCTCAGCTTTGTCGCCGAAAATGTTGTGTCGTTTTCCTGTTAAACGTTTGTGACTATATTACCCCACATCACTGTTCGTGTTCGTAAAAAGATGTGAAACTGCAATACGAAAGTTTCGGCTTATTGGCGTACTGCAGTAGAATTTTAAAAGACAGGTTTACCTCACGTGATTCGTTTGCATCGCAGAGCTACACGTACTTTGCTGGCTTTGCGTCAGAGCGGAGTCTCTTGGTCAGCTTGTGAATATTGTCAGCTGGCTGAACTGATGAAGACGTCGTGTGTGGGCTGCGCTAGGTGCGAGTAGCACGGGCAGTGAATGTACGACAGTCGTTGGTAGCACTGGTCAGGTGTTTGGTTTGCCGCTGGCCAAGTGCATCGCCAATGACATGGCACTAAGACGACTGGAAGATCCGTCGCTCAACGACGTCTGGACTACTGACCGATCACCAGCGTCACCCTCGCTCACGCCGCGACACCGGTATACTAAACGTCACACACCTATACAGCAGTCTTCGCCGCTCTCACCGTAGCGCTAGACAAAGTGATATACATTAATGTTATGCAATCTTTTATTTATTTGCCGTGCACATATAGTGTTATAAAACAAATTCGTCAAAAGTAACACCATGCAAGAGACAAACAGGCTACAGCAGTACATCATCAAGGCACGTGCCCTTATAGATGCTAACAACACCTCAAACGTTAGACAATATAATAAAAAACAGTATGCTCGTATCTAACAAAATTAATAATAACTGAAAATTATGCGTGCATCAGTTATTTGACATATGAAAACCAGATTTAGCAACAAAAGATGCCAGACTATTTTAGTTGTTATTTTAATAGGCCTGCGTGTATAACGTTTTTCCTTGAAATGTGCTGGCGATTTTAATTACTGTGTTTTGCAATGGCTGCGGGTGACAATGTCAAACTCAGTCGATGTAAATTGAATGAAAATAGCTGCTGATATTCACTCGCTGTGTGGTTAACTTATTTGTTTGTCTGTTTGTTTCAGGAAATCCAGCAGCTCCTCGGTAAGTTTATCGTGCATGCGTCGCATAACATAAAGTTCTTACCGAGCCATTAGGCACGTAGGGCGGCGCTGATCTCTGTTTCATTAGCCCTCAGCCAGACGCTAGCTTACACTGCCAGACCACGGCTATAGTGCATCATGCAGTCACTTGCAATGTGTTTGTTTTTGTCCCAGCTATCGCTGGTACTCAACTATTCATTGCACCTGCCCACAGAGGGTGGCCAGGCTGAGTTGTCCTAAGTGGTTGGTCAGTGGTCACATACCGAGATGGTTTACCAGTCTGCTTCCAAATGCTAGCCGTATTGCAAAAGATAACTAAAGAACAGTCATTTGTCCATTTTGCCCAGTATTTCATTGTTTCAGTAGTTAATTCATTGTTTTACTGCACGTGATACATCTATTTTGTTTAATCTTTTTCTTTTCCCCAAATCAGAAACCTGCATTCTGCTCTGGTTTTTCGTAAAGCTTCCAAGATTTATGTTTCCGCAGCTTAAGGCGTTGCACGGTTGCCGTGCAGAATCGGTCTGGTTGATGTAGATAGGACACTCACTATAACATGTACGCTTACTGTGATGACGCTGATGTGGTGCCAGGGTGGAGCGGCAAGCTGTGACGAGTCAGACACGGGGGAGAGTTTCGTCACAGCGTGCGCTGGTGAGACAGATGACAGTATGGCCAAGTCTTCAGTCACTGCTGCTGACACCGGCGCTCAGAGTCAGACCCAGTCAAGTCTTGTTGATGCTTTGCTGCTTGTGCCGTCCTCGCCCACTGACACGCCCGCTGTCACCGAACCCGGTTCAGGACCCGTACCCGGACCTGTGCCGGGTCCCAGCACTGGTCCTTCGTCCACCAACACTCGTCCTCGGCGACTTCATGTCCCGTACATCGTCAGCGTCTGCTGTCAGCACCTACAAACGCACGGTCAGTCAGTCGGTCTTCAGCTCATTTCACTGTCATCTGTGAGTCTGTAGTTCCTTTTATCCAGGGGAATCTTCTCCAATGTGCCCCACCCCCATTTGTGCAGCACAGGTGAGCAGATTTTTGTGATCCCAAATCATCCACGACATAACTTCAAGCAAAGTGATCACAAGTGGTGTAAATCTTTGGAGCGGTCAAGAGCGGGGGAGCTTACGACGCTTCCTTTGAAGATCGGCTATACCTGGCGCGGAGATGATCGCTCGTCCCAGCAGTCTTTGTTTTTTTGTCCAGTAATTACCGAGGAAGCACTGTTCCTCTACCTATAACATTTATTTTTTTTTATACCAGAATGACTGACTGCTACAAATAATAATAATAAATGAAATTAAGCAGACAGCAGAACTGCCACTAGCATGAAGTACAGTACACAGTGACGTTCAATATTGTTGTGCTGTCAGGTCTCAGGGTACTTGGAATATTTCGAATCGGAAGTTCAAAAAAGCGAACAATGCAGGTCAGTTGATTGTAAGCTTATGTTGATGCAATTGCCAATTGCCGTTAGTTAATTTTTTTTTCCATTTTCGCTGCTTATCTCTGTGCGTTCTCAGCCGTTCTACTTTTTGCCATTTTGATTGCAGTATAAATATAAACACAATAAAGTCAAAGTAGATTATAAGTTACTTAATTATTTA
>Ga0209454_1001990_pt1 | contig 13443 bp, 13 predicted proteins | sample WorMetHERISLAND1_2_FD_187400 | JGI IMG/M metagenome (GOLD analysis project Ga0209454, IMG submission 187400) | Marine gutless worms symbiont microbial communities from Max Planck institute for Marine Microbiology, Germany - Olavius geniculatus... | ecosystem: Host-associated > Annelida >...
AAATACACTAAAATATGAATTATTTAACAGAATTATAAGTTTGTATAACAACTCGCTTGCAAATTAGAATTTATGCCAAAGTGTGCTCTGCATACAAAGACGCAATGGCTTAGATACAACGCCAATGGCTGATAGCAGAATCAACGACCGACTGATCAAATGCATTCACTAATCGATTAGACATGTTTTAAGCTCATCAGCCAGTATTTTGTTGTCTGCTGTTTTCAGTATAAAATATTTAATACCTCAAAATTATTAAACCACATCGCACTCTCTGTCGAATTGATGATGTGAAGGTGAACCATCTGATCCAAATAATCGCCATGTAATGTAACAATTTGGAGCATCTGTGTTTCACATGGTACTGCATTGACAAAATTACGTGGTAAATGAGTGCATCGTACATAATAATATCATCTTGACCATCTTTGTGCTAAAAATTATCAAAGTTGGTGGAAATTTGACAAAGTTATGCCAAAAACAATTTCGACTGTTTTTACAGACACAGTGTAGATGCATCAACTAATAATAATAATAAAAATAATCTGACTTGAAAAGCGCCAGTATGTGCTAAAAAAAGACTTAAGTGGCGCTGGCGAACAGAACTAGTCGCTGAGGTTAAATGTCTGATGGAAGATGTGTGTCTTCAACCTGGATTTATACACAGTCAGTGAACAGCTACTTGTAACGTCAATGGCTAGAGAGTTCCAAACAGTGGCTGCTGTGCAACGGAAAGCACGATCAGCAAAGGGAGTTCTTGTGGGCGGCTTGTATAGTAGCGGTACAGCAGACGAGCGGAGATGACGAGCAGATCCCCGAAGTCTGATGTGGCAACTGAGGTATGATAGGGTGGACATACCGCGGATTCTGTATGTCAGAACTGCCACTGTTATTATCGCCATATAATAATTATTACGATACACTAACCTCATGAAGGAAAGCTGTGGTATGTCTGAGAACAGGCATCAAGTGTGGCAGACAGAAATGCGTCACCTCATGCATGTGTGAATCAACAAGCACCTCAAACGGCCTACACCGGTTACATCCCATGCAACAACTCGACATACACATCCATTCATTTATTTAATAACAAACCCATTTACTTCACTCAACTCCACATGTTCCAATTATTAACGGAATTCACATTTAATCAAAACACAAATACGAGGCTACAAAAAGAAGAAGATTCCGCAAAGACCTAGGTCCGTTGCGTGGGAGCTCATCCCCTTTACAGCGCTTTGAGCCGGCGAGGGCGAAGCCAGCGTGATGGCACACCTGCCCGCAAGCAGTCACCCACCGCAGTACTATGCCCAATTAAGCTAGCATACAGCCCAGGTCGGCCGGATGGCCGGCTCAAGTTAACAGCCAGCGCCTTTAACCGACTGGGTCAGTATACTAGCAGTCCTGGCCACAGGGGCTACTGTTGCACAGAACTCGCCATTTCGCCATTTCTTCCTTAGCAATGGGCGTGACCACCGCTAGTACTCATTTTACCATCCCACAGAGGGTAGAAAACTGAGTCGACCTAGCTGGCAGGCTTCGCACAGTGATGGTTTACCTGCCCACAGGCAGTCACCCATCGCGGTGCTAACCGGGCCCGGCGTAGAGTAACTTCGTTTCATCCGAAAAGCGTCACAAACTACGCCACGCCACCAACCACTACCTGGAAAGAGCGCAATCAGCAAAACACCGTGTATATGCAGATCAACCTAAGACTTGACCTAAATGGTCAGCCAAAAATATGTCAACAACAATGGTGAGAACAACAGCAAGAAAAACAACAACTACCAACAAGTACTGCTACTGCTGCTGCTGCTACTGCTTCTACTACTACTACAACTACTGCTACTAGTACAGACCCGTAGCTGGTCCACACTTCCGCTGCAAGTGCAGTTGTTGCTGCCTGTGCTAATCCCGCCTGTATGCCTACTCTCAGCTCTTCATACAGTTCTGGTACAAGCTTCTCCACTAAGATCTCTCTCGTCGGTAAGTGTGGGAGGTACAGTGGATCCATCGCTTCGATAAAGTCTCTAAAAGTGAAAAAAACCAGAAAAACCGGCTTTCGGGTACAATAAAGCAGCACAAAAAACAGAACAAAACAGCAGAAAAGCAGAACACAATAGTGATCAGTTTTCCAACGTGGAGTTATGGTTATTCACAGAGATCGCAGTTGTTTGCTGCAGATTTAACCAAATTCTATGTGTCAGCTTGTCAGTTAAACACACTGCATTCGACACATTCAGCCAAAGAGCTGAGAGATCGACTTGTAAATAAAACAGCAAAAGTGATCCATGGATTACATCCCATGGCAGAGAATCATGCCTCAGTTTCACACTTTCCACGTTTTCCAAATTGTAACACCGTACATGGCAAACAAAGAAAGAAATACTGCCACCACAGCACAATTACCTGAAGGCTTCACTATCAATGTTGTGGAATGGCATCCCCGTGGAGCAGAACATTCTTACGAGTGCAGAGTCGAGTTGAGCAATCCTAGCAATGGGATCCCGCCACAGCGATCCAACGGGATCATCATTATCCTCATCCTCAGGCAACTCCAACTCATTGTCTTCTGCCTCTTCCTTGTCCTACATGCAAAAACAGCCTTGTCAGTTGAACAACTCAACCATGGCAGAAAACAGTACCGGTAGTGGTAGCGCTGGGCCTATTCTCCTGCAATGCCGAAAATAGTCCACAGCGCTACCTTCTCGGTGGGTGGGCATGCACACATCAACTTCCACTTATTACAGGATGTATGTTGTTTAGCTATACACTATAAACTATTTATTTTTATTTATTTATTCTTTTGGTTTAATTCAAACACATACAGGCAAAACATTTTTAAAAACATGCAGTCAGTAAGTAATTTCTACACTGCATTAACTGTAACAGCCTCAAATGCAGTCGATCTGCTAGCAAAACGAAAAGTAAAAATGTATTAGAGGACGCCTGAAAATAAACAAACAGTGTGAACTGCATGGGCCTGTTCACCTGTCAATGAAGTGAATGCCCCTAACGACGTTATGCTGACACTACCTGCACTATAGAACAGCTAAGGCACATGCAAAAAAGATAAAGTGTTAAAATGTTAAAGACTCTTGGATAGAGCGTTGGCAAGTTCCTATAAGCTGTCAATAGTGACCTTATTGCTATCCTCAACAGTTTGGGTGCAATTTGCAACACAGCGTCTACACGCATCCATGCAAACGTCCTGGAAACAGTTTCTTTCTCGTTCAGTTTACTGATACTGTAAGTACTACAATCTTGATACTAAGTAAGTAAACAAAACGTTAAATGTAGCAACAGACATTATGGCGACAAGCAGATCATGAGCAGTCCTCAAGTCCTGTCCTCTCGCATTTCTTCTGCCTGCCCCCTTTCAACCTCCTTTCTCTCACGCTACTTTTTCCTCACTCTGTTTTCTCTTTCCCTCTCCCTTCCTATCCCCATCTATCCCCTCCCTTCCTCCAGAAACAAAACCCCTTAAATCCAGCTTATGGTTTGAGGGAGCACCATGAATGGTGTCTGAGGCAGACCCCAGCCAAATTCGAATTAAATGTATTTTAGCCTGAAAATATGACATTTTCTTGTGGCAACAATCTTAATTATTTTTCTTAGATTTAACTGACTTAATTTAATGCAGATTAAACATTGAAGGTAAATGGAGAACAAAATGGGAGACATTTATCATTGGTGGGTGATGACTGACTTTTGCTCGGGTAGTGACTTAGCAGGCCTGCTACTGTTTAATACTGGTAGAGTCAACTTTCCATAGCAACAACAACACTGTCACAAAGCAAGGTGGTCAAACGTACCACACTGTGTTGTGTCAGAATCTGCATCTTCATTCGTCGCTGCTCGTCTATCATCGCAGCGTGCTGTTCTCTATGAACGTGCTTCAGATGGGCCAGCAGGTTCGATGTGTTGCCGCCCGACCTTCTCTGTGACCTGTGGCACAGCTTGCACACCGCCGACATCGGCTGTGGAATGAAGTACTGCCACACGGGGCTTCCCCGGTTCCGCCACAGTCCTGTGCCCCTACCAGACGCTTTGCAGTGATCCGACTCCAACTGCTGATGATTGCTTTCTTCGATCTGTCGCCCTGGACTTTTTGGTGGTTTTACCTGAAATGAAAAAGTATCAAATCACAATCATCAGGAAACTGAAAGACAGGTGGCCCTTGTCCTACACAAAAAAAACACCACTAGTGATGATTCGATATCAGGATTTCAATTTTGATACAATATCGATATGATATTTTGAAAATATCGCTGTATTGATATCGATATTTTTAAAATGAATAAGTATGTAAATCTTATACAAGCCGAGGACAAGACGTGAACGTTCAGCAAGGTAGTTTGCTTCACGTAGATACCAAAATATGTCAGTGAACTTAACAATTAAGTACATAGACTGTCGTAAATATCGTTAAATTATGATGCTATAGTTAGTTTGCTTCAGTTAGTTTGTTGTTTTCTCCGTTTATTCTCGTTATTTTGGTAATGCAGTAATAAAAATATAAACCTGTGGCATAAAATATCACGATATATCGAAAATATCATGATATATAAAAGATATCACAATATATCGAAAAATTCGATAGTTTTTTTGACGATATGATACGAAGTATCAATATCGAAAATGATATATCGATATTTTCGATATATCGAATCATCACTAAACACCATTGACAGTTAATAAGAGACAAACAATAATAGCTTTACTTACCAGTACATATGAGCCTACTCTAGTAGTAGTGGTGTACGGCTAGTAGTAGTAGTGCTCTGTTCTGGTCGTGGAGGCTTGTTAAAATTTTTCTGTGATATCTATGTTTTTGAGTTTGGGTTTTTGGGGGGTTAATTGTAACAACTTGATGAGTTTTCAGTTACTAGAATGAGGCATGCTAGATACTATCCACATAAAATAAATATCCAAAAATTTGCCAAATTTAAGGTTTAAAAATTCTATAAACTTAACTGCAATAAAATATTCAACTGCAGGTGAAAGAAAAAACTAAAAAAGTATAAATTTGTGGTGGGCTTTTAGTGGCTTTTAAGGTAAATTTACCCAACAAAACCCACAGAGCCTTTCGGTTGTGTTTTGTGCCTATGAATTTCAGCCTAGTTATTCAAAGGCTTTACCTCAAAGTTTCTGCTGAAATCACCATCGTCCAGCTGCTCACAAACTTCACCAGAAGATTCCAGTTTCACAGACACGTGTCTCCGATGCCATCTTTCCTCAAGGATGGCCGCATGCTGGTCGTGGTGGGCTCGTCTGAGGTGGTTCAGCAGGTTAGAAGTGTTTCCTTCCGATCTCTTCAGCGATCTGCGACACAGTTTGCACACGGCGCTTGAACGACGCGGAGTGAAGAACTTCCAGATGAGACTTCTGCGAATGCTGATTTTGGAAGAATCAGGAATTTCCTGAACATCTGGGTCCTGGGAATTTTCACCCTCCTCCAACTGTTGACGACTGCTGTCTTTAGTTTGTCGTCCTGAACTTGTCAGCGGTTTTACCTAAATGGAAGTACATCATCTCATAACCATCTGGCAGCTGAGAAGCAGGTGCTAATGCTATTGTTAAAACTAAACAAAAAGCAAGAAAATCAGTCCATTTCATCTCATTGCCGACAACACTTCCCATTTCTGAAGTCTAAGACGATGCTATCAGTTTAAATGACTGGGTTAAAAATGTGCTAAAAAGCCAAATCCGCTGGCTTTCATTGGATTTTGGTTTTTTGGTTACTCCTTGGCCTGGCACAACTTGATTTTCGGCTATTAACACGAATACTGCTTTGCAAAGTCATACGTTCAAGAGTTTTAAAAAACTTAACTGCAAAACCATTTTCATTGTTAGCCAAAACAAACAAGGAATTTGAGCAAAGGTTATGTGATGCATGACTGCATCGGTCCTGCCACCTCGACAATCAGTGTACAGCATGCAATCTTACTAAGATGCGTGGGAAATATGTTTGTCTGTCTGTCTGTCATGCTACTCTGGTACCTTCTGTGTTAAACAGTCTTGGACCCCAACTGCGGCGTTTGAGTCCTTGGGCCTTAAGTACGTGTAACCCCACCTCCCCCACAGGCAGGCAATCAGTAGTGCTTAGCGCAGTGTTTAGTGCTTTGCGACATCATCTGGCGAATGATGATAATTCCCATCCATAGGGCGGGGACTTTGCAAGTAAAATAATAATAATGTGTCTTGAAGGAGTACATAAATTTGAGGCCTCTGTATGGAAAACTCCTTGAACCTAGAAGATCAAAACTCAGATGGTTAAAAATGTACATTCTATGCTAAAAACTTCATATGCAAATTGCCAGGTCTATCTCTAGCAATTTCAGTGCAATTCACTCTTAAAATGTGCACCACAACCACAAACTGCAAAAAAACACTAAAACCCCCTATTTTAAGGGTTCAAAATAATTCAAGGTCATCCATGTTGACATCACTAAAAAGCTTGACACTAGTGCTTGTTATGATAATCAACATGTCAGTGCCTATCTGCAAATGTTTTTGTGCTAGACAAGCCAATAGTGGTAAAATAGCCACTTAGGGGGGGCTAGTGAACGAGGCTACCCCTCTTTGATGCCCATCTGCACAGGCCTCCTTAAACCTAAAGAGTTGAGGCTTGTACTCCTAAAATTTACATCTAATGCTAAACATATCATACGCAGGTTTTCTTGTCTATCTGAGGCCATTTCGGCACAATTCCCTCCTAAATTGTGTCGCAGTCACAAAAAAAATTACGAAACCTCATTATTTTTGGGTTCAAGATCGTTCAATGTCATCGATGTTGCTACCTCTAAAAAGCTCTTCATCAGTGCTTGTCATGACAAGCAGCACGTCTGCGCCTATCTGCAACCATTTTCACACTAGACGAGCCAATAGCGATAAAATAAGAACTTTTAAAGGGTACCCCTCTTTCACACTCTCGTTCAAAAAGAACCCCCTCACCCAGGAGCATAAAATTTCATCACAAAAAACTAGAGTTCTTGGGGCAGCCTACAGTGAAGACTTTATGATATAGTTTGCACCATTTTGCTAGGGATGCAGGGTGTGACGGACAGACAGATGAATGCCTAAGCTGTAGCTAAGATGTAAAGCATTCTGCTGTTGCACATAAAAACTAACATTGGATTATGTTTCTGGTGGGGTTTCAGTGGCTTTTTATGTGGGTTTACCCAATAAAACCAACTGGGCTTTTTGGGTACGTCCCTGAGTCTTTCAACCCTGTTATTCAAAAGCTATACCTCAAAGTTTCTGCCGAAATCACCGTCGTCCAGCTGCTGAGAAACTTCACCAGAAGACTCCAGCTTCAAAGTCATGAGTTTCCGATGTCGTCTTTCCTCGACGATGGCTGCATGCTGGTCGCGGTGGGCTCGTTTGAAGTGGTTCAGCAGGTTAGAAATGTTTCCTTCCGATCTCTTCAGCGATGTGCGACACAGTTTGCACACGGCGCTCGAACGATGCGGAGTGAAGAACTTCCAGATGGGACTTCTGCGAATGCTGGTCTGCGAAGAATCAGGAAATTCAAGATAGTCTGGATCCTGGGAATTTTCATGCTCATCTGGTGCTAAGGTTTCTGCCTTTACATCAAAGCTCTGAGCATAAGTCTCGGCTGATAAATCATCCTCCGCAGTAGGTGCAACTTTTTTGCATCGAGATTTTGGCTGATACACTCTCTTGACAGAATTCTGTTCTTCATGTAGTGCCTAAACAAAAATCACAGACAATAAACTAGAAAAGCAGTCGTAGCCCGCAGGTACCTCCGACGAGGCAAAGCTATTCGCCAGGTGGCGTCACCATCTTCGCTTTGCCAGCGGTTCCCTTATGCCCCCTTTAACGCAATGGTAACGAAAATTTCAAAGTGATCCAGAATCCAAGATTCCTGCCGGATCATGCCCAAAATTGGATCACTGGTAGTTTATGCCATGCCCGACATACCCTCAAAATTTCAGAAAGATCCGTCCATAACTTAACTTTTCGAGTTATCTTGCTCACACACAGACAGACAGACAGACAGAGTCTGACAAAAACATAACCTCCTTGGCGGAGGTAAATATTTCTCTGTAGTTACTCACTATGACTAGTTGAACTAATGTTATAATAAAGAAATATGTTAAATTGCGAAAAGTCTAATGTATTCCTATGCCTGGTTTTTAAAACGAGGCATAATGAGGTTACCCCTGGATTAAGCAAAAACCACATTTTAATGGCAGCCAATAACCCGTGCGACGTGCGTGAACCAGGCGTAACTTGCTGAGAGTTAATCCGGCACCATTGGCATACTATCCACATCAAATAAATATACAAAAATTTGCCAAATTTAAGGTTTAGAAGTTCTATAAACTTAAATGCAATAAAATATTCAACTGCAGGTGCAAGAAAAAACTAAAAAAGTATAAATTTGTGGTGGGCTTTTAGTTTAAACCAGGGGTAAATGTGAGACAAGCAAAATGGCTGCTCAATTCAACCACTCTGATGACGAGTTGTTAATCTCTTCATGACTGCCAGCAAATTTCACGTTACAGCAGGCGTTCTAATGAAGTTGATAACGACACATAAACATTATAACATATATTTTTAAAAAATTAACAGATACCTTTATGTTTATTTCATTTAACATCATTTTGTGTAACATCATAATTGAGGTTGCTATAATGTCCGCAAAAAACATCTTATGATCAGCGAATTGTTGCTTGTTATGTTGGATATAGTGCTTTGTGCCCGAGTCATTCACTAAGTAGCAGCACTAAAAATGGCCAAACGATGAATCTACTTGGCATCTCGCCAAGTCCTGTAGTCTTTATCGACCAATCAGATGCCAGTTTACAAAGACTGCTGGGTTACCCTTGGGTTAAACCTAGATTAGTTAATCCTGGGGTAACCCAAGTTGCTAAAATGCAAAAAAAATATACCAAGATTTACCCCTAAGGTGAACTACGATCTAGGATTAGCTAATCTAAGATTTGTGCATTGTTTCAAAAACTGGCCACTAATGTAAACATCATAACAAGAACCAGCATTCGAACCAACAACTGCAAAAACCCTACCTTACAACCAAACACAAAGCAGATCGAATAACGAGTTGTAGAGATAAGGCGGGCCATTTGAAATTTTCCAAGATGCAAGGTCAGCCAGTTTGTCAGTCCTCAGTATTCACTACACTGCTGTCATGGATTCCTCTGCACTACATTAGGAATGTATCAGACGTCATGCATGCGAAGTAAACAACACAGAACACCCCTGCTTTTGCTCCTACTACTACTATGATTACAACTACAGCAACTACAACTACAGTACAACAACTACAACAAGCGCCTCTTTATCTTTAAGCGCCTCTGTATCTTCGGCCTTTATGGCGCTACATAAATCTTGTATTATTATTATTTTTTAATACCCCCGGTAGTAAAGGTTCCCAAGGGTTAAAAACAAAAGTTAAAAACAAAGCTGAAATGGCTATTGGTCTAGTGGATCCATGGAAAACGAAACGTATTATTATCATCACAACAACTCCAACTATAACTGCAACAACTACAACTGCTGCTGCTGCTGTGAACAAAGTTGCAGATTGGTGACAGGAGCTTCATGGCAGCTGAGGTGGGACAGCGGCTGTGGAACAATCTGCAGGTCAAACTTTGGAAAAGCAATATATCACATTTGAACGTTTTAAGCAACTACTAAAGTCGTTTCTGTTCAGTTAGGCTGCAGCACGTTGTGACTATTTCTTTAAACTGAGCTGGTCTACAACTATTCTTAACTAAGATAACCTACCTACTTACCCACTGCTGCTGCTGCTATTACAACTGAACAACCACCACCATTAACACTAACACCACTACCTTGATGCTGTTGAACTCCTGATGGTGGCTGGATCTCAGATGAGCGATCAGATTAGAAGTGTTTCCGCCCGTCCTCTTAACTGACTTCTGACACAACTTGCACTTGGCCAATCCGGTTCCCGCCACAAAGTATTTCCACACTGGGCTTTTCCAGACGCCCATTCTTCTCTGGAAAACCCATAGCTTCTGTCGCTGTTGTCGAAAAATCACACAAACTTACATCACACTTACCCTGATTATTACTGTTAATTAATATGCATGTACACGTAAAAATGTTCCTGAGCCTAAAAGTTCATAAGGCGGCAATGACCTCCATTTCTTTAGCCCTCAGCCAGACACCAGTTGACACTGCCAGACCACAGGCACTGAGCTAGTGCATTGCTCACACGTGCCTGTTTTCAGTTTTTACCCTAGTTCTGGTAGTACTCATTGTGCCTACTGACAGAGGGATGGCAGGCTGAGTTCACCTGAGTCGCTGGTTAGATACCGAGATCGTCTACTCGTCTGGAGATTGTTAGTTTGGTTACCCATCCAAGTACTAAAGGAAACCACATATTGGTTAACTTCGCTGATGTGACCAACGACATGATCAAACCAAGCCGCCAGATGCACGATGACAAAAAAAACTGCAGAATCGTTAAACAGCATCGGAAAAAAATAGACTTACATTCACCATCACCTTAAATGTAGTCACCTGAGGCTCAAGCTGATTGGCTTGGTCCAAAGGCCACCCAGCACTTGTGCTATATTTATTTTTTAGAGCAACAAATTGCAATTTTCCAACAAACAGCTACAAAATTCTGACAAAAAAGATATGGGTACTCAAAACTTCAATTCTGCCTTTAGCCTATTGTGCAAGGGGGATTTCCAAAGCAACAAATTTTGTACTTTTGGAAGAACATTTTCAGACAAGAAGAAAATATTCCGATTTTCCACAGGCCAAAGTTTAAGAAAGGGAAATTGCCCTCTGTCGCCCTACCCCAACACAGCATGACTGAAGCACCAAAAACATTATCATTCACTTTTACTATTACAAAACAGTCTGTACAGTATGCAGGACAGGATGGATCTATTTTATCAGCACTAAGCAGTGTGTAAAGCTGTATCGCAAAATGTTACAAAAGAGCACAACAACAGAGTTTTTAAGATATGGCAGAGGCTATATGACAGCTTAAGCTATCTACAGTTCCTTTCAGAATGCAGCAGGAAAAGAATTATTACAAGAAATCTGAGCTAGTGCTCATGAAACACGCCAGAGCTTATAGCAGTTCCTCTTCGCAGGTAATCTTGGTCTATCGCCACTCGTTTTGTCGCAATTTACTCTTTTGCAGCCGAAAATCGTCAAAAAATCACTAAAAACCCTCATTTTAGTGTTCAAGGTCATTCAAGGTCATCAATGTTGATACCATTAAAAAGCACGTCATTGGTGCTTGTTATGATATGCAACATGTCTGTGCCTATCTGCAACTGTTTTCATGATAGACAAGCCAATAGCAGAAAAATAACCACTTTTTAGGGGGCACACCTATTTGACACCCGCTTGTGCAGACATCCTTGAATGTAAGAGGTCGGGACTTGGACTGCTATAATCTACGTTCAATGGCGAAAATTTCCTATGCAGGTTGTGTTGGTTCATCTCCAACCGCTTTCGCACAATTCACTCTTGAAATATGCATCGCAGCTAGAAATCACAAAAAAATTCACCCAAACCGCTTATTTTGCAGGTTCAAGGTCACTCAAGGTCATCAGTGTTGACATTCCTAAGAAGCTCGTCACCAGTGCTTGTTATGATAAACAGCATGTCTGTGTTTATCTGCAATCATTTTTACGCTGGACAAGCCAATACCGGTAAAATAACGTCTTTTTAGAGGGGGTGCCCCTCTTTCGTCCCTTCATTCATGGGGACCCTCTTTCACCTAGAGGCATGAAATTTTGTTCCAAAATACTAGAAACCCTATACTATCATGAGGTAAAAACCCAAAGTCTCTATCTCACCTGGGCTTCAAATGGTACCGGGACATGACACCAGGACGGATGGACAGACAGAATTACCGTAGCTAATACGTGCTATAGCTATGCGAGCTCTGGTGTGTAAAAACTGGCTTCTGTTCCAATTTAAATCAGTCTATACCTACATTTATCCAGTTCAACTCATCAGTCCGCCAGTCATCAGCCTACGCTACCTGACCGTGAACACTGGATTAGTGCATCATGTGGTGTGCCTGTTTACTCCCTCCCCAGCTTCTGCTGGTACTCACTGTGCCTATCCACACAGGGATGGCCAGGCTGAGGTGGCTTGGCTATGATAATGACAGCATAAGTATGTTAAACCTTTGCAGTAGTGGCTTTACTCTTGTCTGCATTGGAGTTTGAAATGTCGGAATTGTGATCCACATTAGCACCCTCAGTTCTTGACGTTTGATCCCCATCATCTTCCTCAGTTCTCGACATTTCTTGTCCGACGTCATACAGGAGCCTGGACATCGGGCTACCTGGCATTGTATCTGCCAGCAAACTTGTGCCCTAAAATACAACCGCTACAACTAATACAACAAACTACTACTACTACTACTACAGCAAACTACTACTACTACTACTACAGCAAACTACAATGACTATCACTACAACACACACAACATTATAGACATCAGGCTACCAATAACTGTATCTGCTAACAAAGTTGTGAACTGCATTACAACACCTACAAATACTGCTACTATGATACCACAACTGCAACAAACATTTCTACAACTACTGCAACTACTAATACAACTACAATGACTACAACAAACTACTACTACTGCTGTTGCTGATGCTAAATTGCTAATGCTAAGAAAATATGTAAAGTAAGTAAAATAAAACGTGAACCTATATAGCGCATAACATTAATCAACCTCTAATGCGCTCATCACACTAGTACAGACAGAATAAGACAGTTTTTAAAAACTGTTGAAAACTGTCAATAACACACGTAGTGAGTTCCAGGTCTACCATTGAACTAACGAGTGAAAAGGCCTAACAGCTGTACGTGTTAAGTTAACAGCGAGGCACAATGAGCCGGTGTCGATTGACGGAACATAGCCAATGTCGAGATGCGACGTCTGCAAATACTACTACTACTACTACTACCACTACCACCACTAAATACTAATACTATCACTACTGCTGTTAGTTTCCAGTCCTGTCAAAAATAGTAAGCCAAGTTAACTGTACCTCATTCTTCAGTCGAGCATCTTCCTCTCTTATAATGTCGTAGTGCTCGCGGTGCACAGACCTCAAGTGTGCAAACAGGTTGGTCGTGTTGCCACGCGATCGTTTCACCACCCGCGTGCACAGCTGGCACGTCGCCACACCCTCGCCAGCTGTAAAGTACTCCCAGACTGGACTCTTTCTAGTTTCGACTTTACCCAACGGCTGTGAGCACACATAAGATACATCCTGCTGAGGGTAGAAGGCTGAGTTGACCCAGCACCAGAGCTGGCAAGTCATTAAGGGCGCGTTGCACCAACGTCGTTCATGATCTCGGTTCAGCTGAACCTAGATCAAAAGTTGAACCAAGTTCACGCTGAATTACGTTGCACCAAGTTGAACTCGGATC
>Ga0209454_1001991_pt1 | contig 13441 bp, 7 predicted proteins | sample WorMetHERISLAND1_2_FD_187400 | JGI IMG/M metagenome (GOLD analysis project Ga0209454, IMG submission 187400) | Marine gutless worms symbiont microbial communities from Max Planck institute for Marine Microbiology, Germany - Olavius geniculatus... | ecosystem: Host-associated > Annelida >...
ATTATTATCAATATACAACTGTTAACAAAGACACTCTGGCAGACTAGTCTTTAACAAAATCTCGAGAAAACCATGCAACGGTTGAAGAAAGTTGTTGTTGTTAATCTGCTGATCTAAATTTGGATCACGTGACCGTCACCGACCAATCAGAGGTTGAGAAAATAGATCAGCGGATCAGTTCAGCTCAGCAGATTAAACCGACTCGAAGAAGAATTGCTATGATAATGCGCTATACAAATGCACGTTTGACTTGACTTAACTGGTTCTGGAACCTAGTTGGCAAACTACCTTAGGAATGGAAACCACCTTAATAGTGAGATATTATGCAAACACGGAAAACACAAGTGAACCATGGCTCGCGGTTCTTGTAACAAAGTTTTACTCTTCACTTAAGAAAAGTGCTTCTGATTCTAGTTCAGCGTTTACACGATGTACTTTCGTCTGCACAGGAGTATAATATACAGGCAGCTCGTTTCCTTATTGAAGAAAGAACATTTTTACGCGACGGTTAGTAGGCGTTGACCGTTACGTATGCTATTAGAAACATATCAAGCTCTATACTATGACCACTTTTCCACTGATATCACACAGCGTATTGTTTAAAAAACCTACGCAACTAGACACAAAAAAATCGTAACATAATGTAAATATAACTTTAATAAACAAACCTTATCAAAAATACGTAGTTATAAATATTTTATGCTGTGTTGTTTTCCCAGTATAAAGAAGTAAAAACAAAAAACGTAACTAAACGGGCACAGGCATTTGCCTCTACTAAGCCCGTTGGCCGCTTCTTTACCGTAAAAAATGCGATATTTAAAAATATTGCAATATATAAAAAATTCGATATTTTTTGACGATTTGTACGATGCGATAATTCGATATCAAAAACGATATATCGATATTTTCGGCATATCAAGTCATCACTAATGTTATTGTTTACGACCTGTGATCTTTGACTTCTAGTGGGCGTGTACCACGTTGTAAAGAGAAAAATGGAAAATTTTGGCTATTTATATTCCGTTGCTGTTGCAGCCGGAGGCATTGTTGGTTATGTTAAAAAAGGTTAAAAACTTTATATTTCTTGTATCATGTTCTTGAACGAACTTGAAGTTCACTGCACTAGCAAGAAGGGAATTATGGCTTTTTCGTTCCTTTGCCGGTTCGCCCCCTGGCTTATTCGCCCCCTGGCTCGTTCGCCAAACGTCCAAGGTGAGCAGGCGAAAAAGCCAGGGGCGAATCAGCCAGGCACAGGGGGCAATCAGCCAGAGGGCAAACAAGCCAGGGGACGAAGGAGCCAGGGGGCGAATCAGCCAGGCATAAGGGGGCGAACAAGCCAAGGGGCGAAAAAGCCAGGGGGGAATCAGACAGGGGGCGAACAAGCCAGGAGGCAAACCGGCAAAGGGGTGAAAAAGCCAAGAATGGGATAGACACAAGACAGTACGACGATTCATGGAACTTTTGTACCCGAGAACTTTCTTTTCCAGGAACTTTGGTTCCCCGACACTGATAATTACTGAACCCCTTATCTTTACATAGTGCTATAGTTCAGCGAAAAAAGCTCCAATTTTGTGTCACTCGCTAGACATGTATAGCTAAAGTTTTAACAAGATATAATAAAAACAAGAAAGCCCAGCTGTTGCTAGAGAAGACACATTACAGCTTATACATTTCCTGTTGTAGTACTGACCTTCAAAGGATATCCAAGTTCGATGATTTTTATCTCATCTGAATGGCTAGTTTTCTGTTGAAAAAATGCACATTTTCCTACCAAATCTGAAAATGTTTCCTTTGCACTGCATCCCCGAAATTTTGTCTTGAAATTTTGTACGCAGAGAGCATTGACACAGAACTAATTATCCGTGTAGACAGTTTTCGTCTACGACCCAACGCTTATCCGCAATACATCCATTACAGACAGACAGACAGGCGAGAGACAGACGACAATGGTGCCATCGACGCCTACAGCATAGCTGTAATTAAAAAAAGCGTCAAAAATTGTGTACAGTATAAGCCTAATAATCAATGTTAGGGAACGAAAGTTCCATGCTAATTTTGATGTTGAGTATGAAAGTTCCAGGGAACGAAAGTTACACCTATGGAACTTTCGTTCCCGGGAACGAAAGTTCTCGGGTACGAAAGTTCCAGTTACCCAGCACAACATATATAAATCTCCTGTTAAATCTGAGGTGGTGTACTAATTTCTTTTTGCAGTCTGAGACTGTTTTGATGCTGCAGTACTTGTTCTAGTAATTTGTTAGACATGTTAATGAAGTTATTGCCTGTAAGTGAGTATATGGGTACTGGGCATACCCCCTCTCTCAAGTTAAGACAGTGGTAAGTTTTAAGGTTATAGTATTGTTTATGGTTAGGGTCAGTGAAGGGGTTTGAGGTTGGTATATGTGTGTGGTAAAAGTAGTGGCTGCGTTAAAACTCATTTACAGTTTCAAGTGTCGGAACTTGAACCGCATGCTCATTTATGTACGTGGATGATGATTAGGATGGTAGAAAAACACGGCAAATACACGGCTTCAAATCACAGGCTCGAAGACCATTATGCAGTCTAAAAAACTCTACGTCTAGCATTGACGACCATAATTATGTGCAATACAAAGTTTTATCTGTAAAATTTTGTCAACAGAAGTTCAGTTTATAGCTAAAACTTATTGTTCCCACTCCAGAGTATTTGGTCAAATTAGGTGTAGTTTTCTATGATGACATTGACGTCACAATCACATATTGAGCCAGTAAGTAAGTAACAAAGCACACAGACTTTGGTAGCAGATGCAAAGATATTTTTTTGTGTGTTAAAAATCACACAATAAACTTCAACTAATGCTGATTAAAAACATATTCTTATGAAAAATACACAGTCACAGCATTTTGGCAAAATTGCAGCAATTGACAAAAATCATGGTTTACATGATATCCTACTGACCCTAGTTGATGATATTTGTGATTAATTTTCATACGTTGATTAACTGCTGATTTTAAACTTCAAAAGTGCAAAGTTTTTGCTTTTACTTGATCAGGAAATGGAAAAAAATACTGTTGGTGTGACTGTATAGGTAGTGCAATATCGTTAGCAGCTGGAGTATTATTTGGAGGACTGGCAGCTGCAGGCACATACCAGATGTCAAATGATCCACAGAATTGCTACCTGCTACTGGGTTAATATTATTATGGATCTAACTACCAGACATCTCACTGTCTGTGTTCTAAGCAGAGCTTGGCAAATTCCATTTATATGTGTATGTTGGCATAAAGCAATGTGCTTTCTATGCACCCCTTATGTTCAGGGCCATCTTTTGCCAGCACGGGGCCCCTGGCATTGTGTACTTACTTGCGGGGCCTCTAATACCACATAACAACCTCTGACACACTACAGGTCTACCACAAACCATAGGATAGGCATAAGTCTGTAAGGTAGGTCTATATCTTGTGCGTTTTTAGGCCCGTCAAAAATTTTTCGACCCTATATTTTAGCTGCCTTTTCTGTCATAAAAATTGTAACCTTTTTATTGAGTTCAGGTTATGACAATAATTCATCCCTAAGACGATGAAGATTAGTTAGATTGATCGATCAATCAATCCGTATGTTGCGGCAATAACCACCGGTCCCCTTGGCACAGTGCCAAGGTGCCACCCCTGTAAAGATGGCCTGTCTTATGTTCTTGCCTATCTTAGGTGAAGAATTGAAGATGTTCTAGTTTCTGCTGATTGCTTACTCTATTTCACAAGCATCTGTACTGTACTGTATCTGTATCTGGTTTTTTGTCAACTGATTTTTAGAGGTATCATCACTGGAATTTAAGGCACTGTAAGTATTTGATGAATATAAAATATACACTCGGATGTTAAATAATGTGCACTCTGTGCATGGCTAAAATAACAATGACATGAGGTTATCTTTTGATTCAGAAACGTACAAAATGCAGTACATCTGGTCGAGCTGTGCCACTTATGTTGCTATTACTTGTGTCATTAGCATCAAGTGGAACTTTGGCCGTAATGATGGGAATGCGTGCATACAAGTCTTGCAAATTCATGCCAGCTGGAATGACGGCAGCATTGAGGTGTGCTACGTTTACTTTTCTTGAAAATTGCTAAATTTCAGTTACTTAATTATGACAGTATGAAGCAATTTGACACAGAACTTCCTAGCACATTTGAAACACATTGCAATGGATCGGTTGGGGCAGTGTTTAAAAAATACTTTGTTAAAGGTAGTGTGGCGACACCTTTTAGGTGTGGTGGGAGTGTGGGAAGTTTAACGATAGTTCTGCGGCCATATGTCTCCTGAGCATGTCACTAAAAAATCGGTCACACCTGGCAAAAATATGATAAACAGTGCAACACTTTGATTTGTTTTCTGCTTTGTGTTCAGTACTGTCATCATCAAAACCATTGTAGCATTGTTACGTCCTTCACATTATTTAAAATACTTATTACTTGATACATGTATTGTCACTGTCTACAAACTTGCTATGTTTTACATCAATCAACTCATGATGTAAAGCCATTAAATAAATCTTGATTTATCTGCATGTGTTTGCAGCACTGCAGTAGTAATTGGGCTTCTTCCACGGTTAATGAAGTGACGCGACAAACGATGTTCTAGCCAAGTTCTCCGTTTTTTTATTTCTGTACTCTGTACCGTTTACTGCTCTTTCATTTTTGATTGATGACAGGACATTAAACTTTTCTTATCATATCTATTATCCTGTTGTACTATGTGTATGAGTTATGTACAAAGTAGCTTTTAGTCAGTCATGTTTTCTGCAGTATAGCTCGTTTTTTGTTATGTGTTTACTGCCAATTTATGCATAATTGCTCATAGAGAAGCATTTATGTTGAATGTCTGAACTATTGATTAGCATTCCTGTGCATCTACTTGTCACAATTGCATGCATACCGTAAAACTTCAAATTGAAGCTGGGTGCTGTATAGATGCTCGGTCCTGGATATAGGCTGGGGGTCCAGGCAAGTTATACTAAGCTGATCCCAGATACAAGCCGGGTCAGGGATACAGTCAAGGGGAACATGTCTTGCTTTGATCACTCAGTACTGTGGTAGGCAGAATATTGCTGTAATATAAAAGTAGTTTGGCACTCTCTGGCTAAATATTTTTTCTGAAGCAGTTATTCCAGCAAGATCTAAACTTGATGTACTTGTACTAATGCATCAGCTGCAAGAAAATTGTTAACAACTTTAGAAGTCTGGTTCCGTTTAAAGGCCTGGTGGTCAAGGCAACTTGTACTAATTCCGTGGCTTCTATTCGAAGCTTTACAGCATGTATAAAATACATGTCCAACTAGTAGCCTCACCATTGTCACCAAGATGCCTCTTTAACCCTAAACGACCTGACAAATCGGATATTAACATTTTGCATAGTTTGTCTGTGACATTACACCACAACAAAAGGCATTACAGTATCTTTGTGAACTTTTTGCAAATGTGATGCACATTCACACAACTAGCATAACAGCACCCACCTCTGAACCAGCTGTTTCCGGCATAGGGGACAACTTGACTGCAGCTAGTGTTTTTAACATGCAACCTAGAACACAAATCAGTCCAAAGTACAACACATGCTATGTGCACCATGGACAGCCATATGTAAAATAAGTAGAGTGTAATGCTCTGGAATTGTCACTGTATCCGGTATTTTCAGTTTTTTGGTGCACTTTTTTTGTAGCTGATGTACCTGCGGCTATAGCATCACGGAGAAGACCACTATTCACATCATTCCATATTTGAAATTTTGAATGCATCTTAAATGTCAAAGGTCTAACTTTGGTAAAAAAAATACCCACATTTCATAAGGCAGCTAAAGAAAATTTTACAGACATTTATTTACTAGATATTGCAAGTTAATAACAACAAAAATCAAACATAATAAGCACAGACATTTCATAAAAGAAGTAACTATGACAATGTCTGTCAGAAAATGGCAACTCCGTTACAGCACGCTGCATGCACAGAAACGCATCATCGAGGTAAAGATGCCAGAAATAATGTCCTGCCTGCTGCAGCAGTAAAAATTCCAAGGTGAAACCAAATACAGTCTAATTTTATGAACCCAAAAAACTGAGACATAAATGCTGTGAACCTCTTGAGATGGAATCAGTCAAAAGATGTTTTACATTCTCTGTACAAAGCGGCACACAAACAGTAATGAGGGGATCAGTACACGGACTACTTCTTGGAAGACGACGATTCCTTCCCATCTGTAGATGATATTTTAGCATCGGCATCCTTCTTGGCACTGTCGGCATCAGCTTTCTTCTCATCGGAGCTGTCTTTCTTTTTGGGTGCGGCCGACGAGTCTTTGTCCTTGGCCTCGGATCGCTCAGCGTCGCGGTTCTGCAGTTTGTTTGAGATGAGGTTGTGCAGAGCGATAACGCTGCGGATGAGAGCTGCCACGTAGACGACCAGCATTTGGTCATTAGTGGTGATATTGACCACTCGCACGAACGACTGCAGATTAACGTCCGGCAGCAGGTTAAACACGTCCTGCGCGTAAGCACAGCGAATAAATCAGGGTGACCACTTGTCTGGAAAGGCCAGAAATTTAATCTCAAAGCCAAAGCCTGATACTACATGCTAGAGCAGTAATTTAAATTAAAATGGTCAAAAGTCTCCTTTTTGAACCACATGATTGAACAAGTAGGGTCTGTAGGGACGTACCAAATTAATTTCAAGTTACAAAAAAATCTGACCAACAGCAATAACTTAAATTTGAGTTAGCAAAAAAGGAAATGATCACTATTTGGTCATGTGAAACTGCTCATTCAGTTTCCTGCAACTGAGAGTGTGTCATACCATCAAATCACTCAAATAACAACAAAGCCAAGACTTCTTTCACAAATTTTCGCCACATACCAGTCCAGACATTCTACCAACATTCTCTGGAGACTGATTTGCAAGAAGTGACCAGATGCTGGTGCGAGGGCCAAAGTATGGGACACCATGATACCAGACTCGGAACAAGAAATTTGAGCTAATGCTCACAAGACGCACGAAAGCCTATAGCAGTTCTGGTTCAGTAGTTTAGCTGAAAATTGGGGTGTTCATGCTAAGTTAATAAATAAATACCAAATTCTCTATCTGGATTGCATAACGACAGTAGCGCGGCGCCACTTTGTGAATGATATGGACTTGTGTCGCAGCCCGAAATTGCCAAAAAATCTATAAAAACCCCCTTTCTGGTGTTCAAGGTCATTCATGGTCATTGAATTCGGCGCCAATCGAAAGCCAGTATACAACTTCCTATTAGAGATTAATAGTAACCTAGGCCCTATCTCACACTGTTACTGAGATACAGCGACTTATTGGCCAAAAGTCGCAAATTCTGCCCACCCCCCTCTCATTTAGCGCCCTCGTTCGGAATGTCCCCCTTCGAATTTATAGAAAAGCTTTACGGATCCTGAAACTAGAGTCTTCCAGGCAGCTGTTGGTGAAGATTAGGTGATCCTACCTTGCACCATTTTTGACTGATCCACCCATGTGACAGACAGACGGACAGAACTGCGATGGCTAAAACGCGCTGAAAGCAGTAGTTGCTTTCGGGCATAAAAATCTGACATGCAGCAGCAGCAGCAAAAACAAAGTGAGCTAACCTGAAGTAAGTAAATGATTTGATGATTAACGGGCAGCTGACCAGACGCTACTTTATCAAGGTACGAATGGATCTCATTTAGCTGCTGACTGAGCCCCTTCAGACCCATCAGCTGATTGGTGATTCGTTGCGACAAAGTACCAACTGTTGTGTCCTTTATGTCTCTGCATCAAACAAGCATTCACTCGGATTAGCAGTACCAGAGACAATGGGCGACTTCACTTTTTGACTTAGACTTTCGCCGAGTCTTTTCGCTGAGTCAAAGCTAAAGCTCAACGCTAAAGTCTGTACTTAGACCAAAGTTCAACTAAATGATTAAAAATGGCAGAGAACAGGTAAACCTAACAGGAAATAAGTCAACCAGTTACGCTTAGACTTGCTTATTTAATTGCGCCGCGCATGCAAATGACTTGATTACTTAACGTCTTACGTCATTGTGTAGCCATTACGGCGTTTATTTTTGAAACCAGACTGTTTTAATTTACTAAACTATCTGTGTTAGTTGCCATTTTTTCGCTCAGCGAAATCACTTCACTTTTTGACTTAAGTAGGTACTTAGACCGAAGTTTACGCTCAGCGAAAGTCTAAGTCAAAAAGTGAAGTCGCCCAATGACAAACAAAGTACACTGTACACATTTCTCCCAGACTAGCATGACATCAGAAGACAACCATCTATCAATGCAGGTAAAATATGCATTCCATGGTTAAAATCCTATCCTGCATTTACATTTACATTCAAATCAGTATTCGGGTTAGAATGAGACCAAGAAAGCTACCCAGAATGCACTGCTGGTGTCAAGATGTCTGACAAGTATCGGTATTGGATATGACTGCCAATAAAAATATCACCCATACCACACTATCCATTAGTGATGAATACTGGACATTACCCAATACTCCAATACCAATATTGTTCTAACTACAACTAGCACCAAATTAGTACACTACATAAATCAGTACCAAGCTAGAATTACCAAATTTTCACCGTCGGCTGCTTGGAAGACTCTAGTTAGAGTAACTTCGTTTCAGCCGAAACGCTTTACCAACGACGCCACACAACCAATGCCAGCACCGTGGCGCCGCCTTGTGAATGACGCAGTCCGAAATCGCCCGAAAAATCCATAAAAATCCCTATTTTGGCGTTCAAGGTCATTGAATTCGACGCCAATCGAAAGCCAGTATACGATTTCCTATTAGTGATTAATAGTAACCTAGGCCTTATCTCGCACCGTTACTGAGATACAGCGAGTTATAGGCCAAAAATTGCAAATTTTGACCACCCCCTCTCATTTACCGACCTCGTTCGGGGTGACCCCCTTCGAATTTATGAAAAAGCTTTACGGTTCCTGAAACTGGAGTCTTCCAGGCAGCCGAAGGTGAAGACTTGGAGATCCTAGTTCGGACCGTTTTTGCCTGATCCACCCATGTGACAGACAGACAGATGGACAGAAATGCGATGACTAAGATGTGCTGAAAGCATAGCTGCTTTCGCGCGTAAAAACACTACAGACACTATAGCCGTGGGTCGTCTGGCACCTTCTGGTGAATGACTCAAGACTTTGTTTTACTGTGTTTCAAACATGCACCCCAGCTGTTGCGCATTTCTGTTTGCGTTAGCAGATCACTTGTATTAATACCTCATGGCAAATGATGACCCCACACCCAAAACTCCAAAAAACAAAAGCTGCTATCTAGTTCTTACAGTGAGTGGCCAAAAGTGAGTAACCAAGCAGCAAAAATTTGTGCGCATACCAAAGCGTTGTCAGCAACATTTGAGCACACACTTCCGATATTTGATCATTTTGGTTATTTTTAAATTTCATTAAGTTGCTACATTATGTGAGCATTGATTTACATCAAAATGATGTCATCACATGCATAATTGTATTTACGCAGAATAGATATTTGTGAACGGTTTAAGTAACAAAAAAACAGAAAGTGTCTGTGTTGAAATGATTAGCTATGGTTAATCGATGAAGATTTTGCTTGCACCAGTACTGACAAATACGTAGGAGAAAGTCGCTCAGATATCGTAAGTTTTCAAAGAAATATTACAGCTGAAATACTATGGAAAATTACCCACGAAGTGTGACTGCTAAAAAGCGTGGACAAAAATGTGCCTCCCCAAAACGTTGGCAGAAACATTCAAGCATACACTTCCAATTGTTGGCCATTTTGACTATTTTTGGATCGCTTTAAGTAGCTACGTTACATGAACATGTGCTGACGTAAAAATGACGTCATTACGTGCATAACTGCGTTTAAACTGGGTAGATAATTGCGAACGGGTAAGGCAAGAATGCATAAGAAAATGCCTGTGTTAAAATGACTTTATCTGCCGACACAATCACCCAACAAAAATCTATCGTGTCATGCAAAAATCGCCTGATTTTATCGGCCGGCAAAATCGCCCGATTTTGTCGGCCATGATAGAGCATGTTCTATCTTCAACGATTTTGTCGGCCGACTTTTTGTATATCGGACAACAAATTTTGTTTATGTTGCCATGGTGAGTGTTTACAACGGAAGATGAATATTTATTTTAGTTATTCGTTGTGTTTGTTATTTATCTTCGTTCAATAGATGCAGAAAAAAGTGATGCAAGTATTATTTTGCGATCTGCATTCGGTTGTTGTGCTGGCTGATATCGTACGAAGTAGCAGACGAAAATATCGGCCACATGTCATGGTTCACTGATTTTGTTGGGCAACTAAACCACGCCCACAAAAGTCGGCCGACTTTGTCGTTCGTCTGACATCCCCTTTACAATAGTGTAGGAATACTGACTCCAGCCCGTAGTAATGTTGATGCTAAGAAGCCTGCAAATTTTCTGGATGCTAATTTATAGATGACTGCTATTAATTATGCCATGAAAAAGCCTTTTATATTACATGAAGGTTAGCTCCAGCACATCATTAAAAATTCACCAAAAAACTCGAAAATGGAAAAATGGATATTTAGTGTGACACAGCCTGTGCAGAGTTAAGGCATAAGTGTAACAGAAAATATTTAGCAAACAATTAAACTGAGGCTCTGGAATAAACTGACCAACATGGAAATGCAAGATTTAATTGGAGCAGTCATCGGAATTTGGGTGCCATTGCCTTTCGCTTATATTTGCAGCTCATATGCCTCTTTGTTGAAAAACTGCAATTGTTCATTACAGCCAAAAATTATTAGACTAATTACTGACCTTTACAGATAATTTTCATTAGCATTTTTCTCACAAACATGCGTTTAATCTTGTCAGCCACGTGCTGGTAATTACGCAGTGGCGCCATCTTGGTTACTCACTTATGGCCACACACTGTATGCATTATGCAGCATACATCAGTATAACAATTCATAATAATAACATTTACAAAATGCTAGTATGGTAGCTAACGTGCCCGACCGAAGTAGATGTTCAACGCCAACTTCTTCTGCCTCTTCGGCCCCTATGTCACTCGGCACGTGCTCAAATGTCTTTGTGGTCGGCGTACCATCCTGCATTCACAATGCAACAGATACATTTTTACCATGTCTCAGCTTTTAACTTGCCAGCACAGTATTTCAAGGATGGGTTTGAGGCCAGCATATCCAAGGCCAAGACCAGTGATATTCAAAGCCAAGGCCAAAGCTGGTTCTCCCCAAAGCCAAGGCTAGCTTTGCAACTAAGGTTGGTGCTCATCTCCGCTTAGATCGGCCTTGAGCCATCAGTGAGTGCAAACTCAACTCAGATAGGCTAAATGTCTCCCATATGCTGTACTGCCATTGCATTCTCTGTGGTGAGGCCAATATCAAATTATGCTGCTTGGTGACAGGCACATGCGTGAACAACTTGCCCAGGGTTGTTACCAGGCAGTGAAACAGCTGGGAGTCAAACCAGCAATCTCGCGATTACTACTGAGTGAGTGAGTAGGGTTTAACGTCCCACCCTACATAGTACAGGTCATTTTGGGGACCTGATATAAAACACAAAACACAACAAACGATCTAAACCTAAAATTGCAATAACTCTCCATTATAAATGTGCATATGTAACAGTAATGGCAGTTCTAAAAATCTTCCTTCTTATCCTCCAGACAGTCTGACATGCTAACGCTAGACTACCAAGCCACAATTAATTACTCATTAGGTGCTGCTACATCATCTTACAGCCCTCAGGATTGCAAAAGCTCTACAAACTGATAGACATCAGTCACTCACATCATGGACTTCTTCTACTGCAATGTACGCCTCCGTCGGCAATCCAATGTTGTGACCCTTAGGCTCCGCATCAATGATAACTAACACCTGTCAGCAAACAGATATGCACTGGTGGTACATTATCAGAAACAACTGAAGAACAGTCGCACAATTCCGTGACAATTTTCTGAAAATTCTCGACACTCCTGACTATTTTAATTGGTACAGGTAAGCAAAATTCAGTAATGAACAGCATAAAATAATTGGCATTGAGTACCAAGTGAGTGATGATAAAAAACTGGCTGATGCAATTTTTAGGAAAGTTTTTGGTTACTTTCCCTGATATTTCCTTGTTTTGAAGACAAGTGGTCACCATGATAATAACCAGAGCTGTGGAGTTAATGCGCAGAAGAATCAGTGCTGTTAAGCAAAATTTAACGTACGTGCACATGCACATGCATCAATTATATGAAGCAGGATTTCCAATCAAAAACTGCAGTTATTTGACAATCGAATAATATTCAAGTAATTATGTTGGGTGTGGCACAATTAGTCTTATATTTTTGTTGACAAGATAATAAAATAGACCTCTATTATATTCTATGCTAACGATAACGTCATTTATTGTTTGTTGGCAAGTTCAAAGGTGGTCACATGACATGCATACATTTGATAACGGGAACTACAGTACAAGAAAAAGTCCTGTCAAATTTATGTCTTGATTATATGACATGTAACAATAATAACAGCAAAATTACAATTTAAATATACACCGGTAATTTTACAACTGTACTTGTGCTTCTAAATGATAATGTTATCCAAAATAAAAAAAAGTCAACAATAAACAGGATTTTTCTCTCATACACCACTATCACTCCAAGCCATACCAAGATCATTTTGACAAAGAATATTGTAAAACATTGACAAACCGAGTTTGGGGAATATTTTCGGACAAGTTCATTAATTATTACGTCATTCGGCTTCAACTTTGGCCCGGTGTGATACCATCCAACAATCTTCTCACGAGCTGATCAAAACAAAAAAATCACAGCATAGTGACACTTTTTTTCTACAGAAAAAGTACCGCACTAAATTGGATTCCTGCACCAGCTTCCACCAGCATTAGCAGTCAAGCAACAGAATTATCAAAGATAAGGAAAAATACACACATTCAGATAAAGCAAAGAAATGTTTGCAAGTGTGTTAACTTTTAGGCAGTAATAGTTCTAAGTTGCTAACTTACTGAACACTGGATGACCGGCACTACACAAAATAACGCTGAAACTTTTCCAATAAAGTTGTAATCATAACAATAAACATCATGTAAGATAAAAATCAGGTCAGTGGGCAGTATAACTACGTGCTCACGTAAAATAACAGGCGAAGCCAAAAAATTTGGGGGGATGCTATAAAATTTCTGCATCAAAAACTCCATATTCAGCACATGCTAAGTAAACAAAAAACACTTTGGTGGCTATATACTTCTGTTACCATAGTTAGTTTGTTTCAAAGTTGTCAAATGCAAATTCCAAACTAAAAATGGAAAAAATTTAACAACCATTCTGACGTCAAAGTTTACATGGCCCAATTTTGGGGTACGTATATAAACCAATATAACCCATCAACTCAACTCAACTCAGGTTTAATAAAAAC
>Ga0209454_1001993_pt1 | contig 13439 bp, 9 predicted proteins | sample WorMetHERISLAND1_2_FD_187400 | JGI IMG/M metagenome (GOLD analysis project Ga0209454, IMG submission 187400) | Marine gutless worms symbiont microbial communities from Max Planck institute for Marine Microbiology, Germany - Olavius geniculatus... | ecosystem: Host-associated > Annelida >...
CTGATGTATCGACCGGTGATGAAACGACTGGGAATGCAGTTTACAAACTGTGTTTACAAAATGCCGCACCAAAAAACACTCTCACTTCATCAGTCTGATATTAGTGAATCAGCAACTACAAACCACTGAGTAAGTAAAGGTCCAATTATAAGATTCAATCAATTCAAGTTCAATCCTCTGAACGTAAACGATTTGTGGAATCTAACACTGAGTGCACCACATAAAAAATCATGACAAATCACTGAAATCACAGCAAATGCTGGAATTCACAGCAAAGGCCAAAATTCAACGTTTCCGTAAATTTGGAATTTGTGCCCATCATCATAACTTCTAGTACACAGCTACAATTACTACATCACATCCACAATCATCAATGGCTGTAAACTTTTAACAGCTGCACTGTACATTCACAGATAATGTAAGCTAGCTGCAGTCTTGGCACTGCACCACTGAAGCACCTTTTGTACAATGATTTGCTAAGCTCTTCAGAAATTTAAAATTTAACTGCCTATGAATAATTTCAGGTATTCAAAAATCTACTAAGAATAGCACCGAGCGAAACTCTCATATTCACCTGAGAGACGACAGACTTCTTCGCCATTCTTTGGCACCGGAGTTTTTGCAGTAAAATGACTGGGTATGTCTAGCGAGAGATCTGAAGCAAATGATGCATACATGATACTCATTTTATTAATTACGATGAAAATAACACAATGTAAGTTTACATCGAGACACAAGCTAATTGCCTTCTGAAAAGATACTGAAAAGATAAATTAATTTTAAAATCTACCACAACACAACTAAGATAAAAAGGACCCAAGCAAGAAATACTACTGACTGACAAGTAGCATAATGCTCCAAATTATTATCATGCAGACTGCAGAAAAGCAATCACGCACAAGCCATGAAATATACCTAACTGTCAGCTACCTTGCAAAGGCACACATTCTCCTTTAAATACATCCCAAACGAATCCTAAATCATTTTTCAGAACTCTTTGCTAACAAGAGATTGGGTGTAATCTACAATGTACATCACCCGGCTATAAATACATTTTGAAGAAAATTTTAGGAGACATGGCTGAGGAAGCTATCTTGTAGATTATATTGTCAGAAAGATCAAAATCTTGCTGCGTGGTTCCTAAAACTAGATCCAAAAACAAAAATTTTTTTCTATTAACTATTACAATTCTGTAATCAAATAAGAAAAAATGTACTCTACTGTGCTTTCTTCTTTGATCTACTATGACAGCACTTCTCAAGACTGAAGACAGAATGAAAGCTTCTCAAAACAATCGTTCACAGCTCCCTACAAAGGTTTCCACTCTCTGTTTACGATATTCATCATCTTGACTGTCAATTTACATTCTGCACAATATCACTAATGTCTCTGCACTACGATGCTACACTACTACCACAACGTGTCATGTTTAGTTTAAAAACAAAATATACAAAAATTCTTTAAATATATGTCACCTAAAAAAGGATCGTGCTTCTTCGACTCCATGCCACAGATGAGACAGTTGACTTCATTCTGAAGAATGCCGCCAAAGATAGCAGTGACAATCGTGCTTTTGCCACGAGGCAAGCCGACAAACGGACTGTCGTTTGTCACCGTTGGAAGTAACGTCAGCAACTCCGTGTGCAACCGATCGAGCAAGTAGCGCATGAACTCATGCGCATCTTGCTGCTGATAGCCGCTAAACGTCATATACAAACAGAAAATCAGTGCTGGCGCAACACAAACTTCTGCTAAGAACAATGCTGCCACCTGGCAAACACAACAAACTTATTTACATGCGTAAATCAGATGAGGATTCAGGAACCTTGGATCCAGATCCGAAACTGCACTGCTGCTAAGATCCGACAGTTGAGTCCCTCGGCCACTCCACGTCTCCGGAGCGTTTCATCAAAATCCTTTCAGAAGTTTCTGAGCCATGCTACAAATTTTCACTCAACACTTTATTACATAATGGTAAAAAATCCCGAGTGGATGATCCAGAATCCACAAAAACTCCAGATCAGCATCAAAAACAAACCAGTTCCTCCTTGGACCGGGCCAAAAGATCGGCAAAATCTCACAGCGCATGATCAACATCTATTACACAATCACAGATAGGTGACAGAAGTTTCACAGCAGACGGAGTGTGGATGTGGAATAATATTTTTAATAAATACTGAAAAAGCTTGAGGCACTGCACTGCAACTTTTTCGTCTAATCTGCGCCAGCTATAAGTACACTTACTTATTTATAAATATCAAAATGTGCAAATGTTTTATCACAAGCAGTCAATGAGAGCATCATACCGGAAACGTGGAACAACTTTCCAGATGACGGAAAAAAGTGACTCTGGCGATATGGCGGTTTTGCCACCTTGCCACACGGCAATCAGAGTCTTGCGAAGCTCTTCGACCAGCAGCCTAACACGTCACAACACATCAGCATCACTAACTACACTTACACTGCTGAATAATTTTTTCCTGTTTATTGCATAATTTTATCCAATGAACAGTTGACTTTCGAGACGTTCTGTCAAACACATTATACAAAAGCGATTAGGGATCAGTCAAACCTACAGTTAGTCAAAAACTTAGATAATGAAAAGTTGAAAAAACCAAGAAAAAATGCCAGCCAACATATCGCAATAACAGCCATTCAAAGGTATGCAATAATTATAGCCATCAAATAATTACAACGTACGAAAATGAAGCAATATGACTCAGAATATGAAAAAGTAAAAAATACATGAACGGTAGATTAAATGAAAGCAAGAGCATTACATGTCATCGCCATCTTTATCACGTTTGGTGTGCAGCTTCTTGCGAGCGACGTTCTGCTCAAGTGCAGGCAACTGCTTAATGTAACCACAGAACGACTGGATATTACTAACAAGACACCAGACAGACACACATCAATCAAAGAAACTCTATATCAACCATAGTTACCAGTACATAAGAAATACATAATACTTTTAGCCACATTACATTACATAGGCAAACTAGAAAGCAGTCATAGCCCGCAAGTACCTCCGCCAAGGCAATGTTATTCGCCAGGTGGCGTCACCATCTTCGCTTTGCCAGCGGTTCCCTTATGCCCCCTTTAACGCAATGGTAACGAAAATTTCAAAGTGATCCAGAATCCAGGATTCCTGCCGGATCACCAACAAAATTGAATCACTGGTAGTTTGTGCCATGCCCAACATGCCCTCAAAATTTCAGAAAGATCCGTCCATAACTTTCTGAATTATCTTGCTGACACACAGACAAACAAACAAACAAACAGACAAACAAAAACCGGCAAAAACATTACCTCCTTGGTGGAGGTATAATCATTTTATTTCACATCAAATATTTACACACACTATGTGTGGTCTTGAGCAGCATTGCAATACTGAAACAAACTGCATGAAAACTATGTGGTGCACCATGACAACAACAGTGCTGCTAGGAAACTACGTGTGTGGCTATTGGCCTCACCTCTGACCTACTGAGCTCTAAACATGTCACTCCTGCTCAGGAAAAATGCTCATGCCAATATTGGTTTCTTTGCATCTTTACTTCTTCAAGTTAGGAACCCATGTGTGAAGGACATGCAAAGAGACGGACAAACAGAGAGACAAGAAAAACCCGCAGTGCGATCTATCAGGATGATACAGCCACACGATAATGCTAATAATAAACAAATAAACAAAATGAAACATACCTAAGAGACTGCAAGACGGCGTTCATGAAGCACGTGTTGCCAAGATTGCGAAAGCCGGTTGTTTTTGGTCGTAAAGACTGAAACTGTTCGTCCTACAAGTACAGCACATCAACTCAAGACAGCTGTGAATTAAACTAAATTAAATTAAAATTAAATTAAACTAAACTCTACACTCTACAGCGAACATTTTACTTCACTGCAAGTAATATGCAACAACACATGGCTATTAGTAGAGTGATCTAATGACGGGAGTACCAACCAACAGTGTGTAGTAATTAGCTCAAATATTTTAAGCTTGAAACGAAAGACTGATCGACAGTGAAAGAATGAATGGCGAGAGTAAAACAACGCAAAGCAAAATATCATCATATAATGCAACAATATGCAGCTCAGATACAGCACTGATAGACAAACTACCATTGTTAACATAACAATGAAGACATTATCAGTTCACATACTGTTTTGAGGCGTTTCTTCTCACTGTCGTCCGATTCGCTAGAACTCTGTCGCCGCAAATGACGATTTTCTTTTGTGTGGCTGTGTCTTGTGCCATTCAACGTACTGAACTCAGTTGCAAATATAATATACAACTTAACAGACATTAAGAATCTGATTCATTCAACACATAAGGCAATATATGAATCTGCTCCGACTGACTGGCTGACTGATGGAAAAAAATGTGCTTACAACTTCAGACAGCACTCCCAAAACATTAGCAATCCTGGCTATTGCAACAGAAGCTACTGTTGGTCTGGTCTGTCCACCCTTTGCTCACTACTTACATGACCTTTGTTTCAAAAAGTAATACACAATAAATAACAACTTAGATGTCTAAAAGAGCACTTTTTCATCATATACAACACTTCTTTTATCTTGACAGCTTATAATCACATTTATGAAGATCAAAGTTTCTCTACTTTCTACTATCACACAGGACTGAGTTAATTTACCAATTTAAAATGCAACTACAGACAAATTTGTTTGATTGAGACGGTGGTGCCTATTTACTTCTGCTTTTGGGTGACTTTATTACCAGTATTATTATTTATTACACAGAAATGAAAAAAAAAACAGAAAAGCTAACTAAGGTACGTACGGTGAACTGCTGCGGAGGACGTGTTTTCTAATACTGTCTATAACTCCAGATAACGTGTCATTGACCACAAATTCATCACATTTGTAGCTATTTCACATGCAGAACAACATCAGTAAATATTATGCCTAATTAATCATTAATTTATGAAAAGCTAACTATTAAAAGTTTTCCTAATTATTACCACTTACGAGCCTTACTTATGTATTTACCATAGACTGTATGACACTCGTTTTTATTGATACAAATATGGACCAAAATTTGTGACGCATAGCACTGGCAGCACTGATGACATAAAAGCAAATTCAACTACAACATACGTGTAGCTCATACATATTACAAAGTATGACAGAGCTCTGTCCTTTAACAGACAACAAAAATCAACAGCATCTTGTTATTTTAAACAGCAGTTCATGGATATTTTTATCCAAACCTGGCTATCACTTACAAAAATGTAGTAAAATTTAAAAAAAAAATCAGCAGTTATTACTTGACAAACTCATGAAACAACTCTGCAAACTATTCCAACATCTATTCTATACATTTATCATTCGCTATTAATCGGTCTTACCAATATACACTGAGGTTATTGCAGTCCAGACAGAGACAATGTAATGGCTGCCTCTCTTCATAGTGAGCCTTTGCATGACCATTAATATACCTAGCAACATCAGGAAACAAACATCTCTGTAATCAATACACCAGTCAAGACATTTTACAGCATCAGTGCATCACTAATGTAAAGTCTGGCATTCATCAATCAGTTACATTCCCAACGGAACTAATTATATGTCCTTGACAACATGACTGCATAAATGCATGCCATACAACCAATGAGCACATTGTCACATCCCATACTAAGTTTAAGTAAGTAAAAAGCCTTTAACTGGCAAGTGAAAATCACAGGAGCATTGAAGTGAAATAGAAAAACAAACGCTATGCAATGCATACATAAACGCAAAGTAATATACACCATATAAATGATACTTCTAATTGCAAAGAGCCTCTGAGCACTGCAGATGAGTGTGGCAATTAATAACATAGAATTAGATAATTTAGATACAAATTATGCCACAGTATGTACAATACCACAGCCAGCCCAGTCAGCTAGCAAAAGCACCTGCAGTAGGCCCAGCCAATCTATAGCAGGCAGCAGCTGGTGGACAAGCCTGAAGGGGAGACAGGCTGCAGCCAGGCCTTAGGCCAGCAGACAGACACAGGCTTGCACCTGCATGGTTTCAGCTGCCAATCACTGCCATGCCACCAGGCATACAAATCAGCCATACCAGAAATGCTCTCAGTTAGACATATGGGGTAGTAGTAAAAATACTCCAATTACCTTATCAAGTACAGAAACAAATTCTCATCCTAAGCATCTAATAATCCTCCACTTAAGCATGCTATAGACTAATGTTCAATTAATTAAAATTAAACACAATGACAGCACATAGCCAAGTGCCAATTCTTCCTGAAGAAAAGAAGCTAGAAATGTTATGGTCAAATGTCAAGTCTTGATTTACAGCAACTTAAAGCAAGACAATGCAAAAATTAATACAAATAATTAACTATGATAGATACATCAATTACCTGCCACAGCTAACAAGACCACATGTCAAACACATCCACAAACTTTTGGTTGTATTACAAACTGTTAAACAACAAATGAACAAAACAGCTATATTAATTTGCACATTTAGCACCAAAAAGGCAAACAGTTTCAATCGTAACATTATCAAAAACGGCAGAGAGCATATACATTTTGGTATATCTGTAAGTCACCGAGTCTCATGCCCAGATTTACTATTTCAAACTTCCTAGTGCGGAACTTTTGCGATAGCAGTTTTCTCTGTAGTTCCCACAAAATTCTTGTTGTCCATTTGTCATTCTGCTACACCGCACTGAGGTGAAACTACTGACGAAAACAGGTACTCCACCTATATTGGGAGCTGTGACCCTTCCACAAGAAGCTAGAGATGCTGAGCTCTATTTTGTCAGCATTGTAACTATACACCTGGACATGCTTGCAATACACACTCAGCAATGCCAGCATATCCACATCACTGGTCAGGAGTCTTCAACTTGCTGAAGTTTGACCACATTGAGAATAAAGAAAGAATGAAAGTAAAAAGCCTGTCTGAGATCGCCAGTGCCCAAGAGACAACTGGCCAGCCACACCAACCCATCGTCCACCCACCATCTTCTAAATGACCATAATGTACACTATAAGTAAACCAAATTTTTCTGTAAGACAATGCACAAATTTAAAATAAGAAGGTAAGGTGTTTCAGTCAACATCTTATGTTTGTACTGTTAGTACGTAGTGCCTATCAGTAGCTGCTGCTACTGCTTGTTCACGACAATATGCTTGGACCAAAACCTACAACAGTTGCCAACTACTTTTGCCTGGTAACACTAAATACCGAAAACAACCGAAAACTACCAAAAACAACCAACTTGTTTTTGGTAGTTTTTGGTCAGGATTAGGGTTATGGTTAAGTCTTCTGTACCGAAAACTACCGAAAATGTTTTTGATAGTTTTCGGTATTTAGGGCGATGTCTGGCTTTTTCCCCCCAATTCGCCCCCTCAGCTTGGACAATTCGCCCCCATTCAATACCAATAATTCAATATCAATTAGTACAAAAGTGATAAACTGCAATATGTGACATATATGCGTAATTTAATGTATAGACAGTTTGTAGCATGATGATGAAAACAAATGATTGTGTGACTGTTCAGCGGTGACACGTAGTAGTAGTTATTAAGCCTAGACCCATGCAAGTCTGTATACCTGTAAAAATTCATTTCAAAGGAAGGCCGACTTGACACACATATGCAGCGCCCATTCAGCAGACTGACGTGTAGTGAACTTTGGTCTTCAGCACTTTAGGTATCTATGTCGTCAAAAATGAGATATTTGCTGCAAAAAGTCACCATTTTGTGGAGAAAACAAAATTGAGATTGAGGCAGAAATTTGCAAATCTATGTCAGAATTAGGCTATATCAGAAATTTGCAAACACGTCAGTCAGAAAAATGTAGCTATTTTTTTTACTCCACAATGAAACTGCTATGGAGCCCGATATGACTGACATGAACCATTTTTGTGCTGTGATCACTTATTGCTAAGCATTTTTGACACGTATAATGTTAACTGAAATATTTAGACCTACTACAGTTGAGTGACTGTAGTTGTTGTCGTTCAGTAAACAAAAACAACACAAAAAATATTGGTCTACATTAGAGAAATATATTACTCAATGGCGGGAGGGGGAACGAATCGTCCAAGCTGATGGGGCGAATCAGCCAGGGAGAAAACAAGCCAGGAGTCAAATCAGCCAGAGGGCGAAAGAGGCAAATCAGATATGGCTAAAATGGCAAAGGGTCAAAAAAGCCGGACGATGGTAAAAAGCAGATCAGAGGATGTGCAACAACATTGTTGGTTACAAGCACCTCACGCCAGCACCCCGTCATATCTGTGCCGAACAATTTCGTAATGTACAATTTCTCATAAATGAATGAACACTGGCACAAACCCTAACCACTGACCTTATCCCTAACCCTAAACCTAACTGACCCTAACCCTTAAATGTGGAAAAATGCAAGAGTCGTAATTAATTCATTTTGAGGTAACAAATGTCTGACTTGGGGGGTTAAATGTTGTCAAAAAAGTAAAATTTGCTACGCTCACTGTACTTTTTTGCAACATTTAACCCAAGTCACACATTTATTACCTCGAAAAAAATTAATTACGACAGCGAAGAGAAAAAAGAAAAAAGTTGCAAAAAGTAGGATTCGAACCCGGAACCTTTCAGGCAGCGGATGCGTGATGCTGCCCACTCGGCCACAGCGGCTCTCGGCAAAAGTGGTTCAGTTGCACTATTTATGCCTGCGCCATATACACGTGCTATAGTATAATTACTGGGTACAAGGTTACTGCTAGCCTATTGGTTGGCACAGATAGAATGTGGTGTTGGCGTGAGGCGCTTGTCTACTTTAGGGTTAAGGATAGGGTTACCGTAAGTTTGGGGTGAGAATTATGGTTAAGGTAAGGAATAGGGTTAAACTAATAAATCACAGCTTAATTACAGCGTTACCTGTTGCAACATCCGCACAGCCGCAATCCGCATTTTACCCACAGCCAAAAAAGCCATCCCTCTTGAGAGAGAAGTCCATACTGCTGGCTGACCCTAACCACCTAGTGTTGTTATATATAACATGAACAATAATCTATAACGAACAGGTTCTCACACACATAGACATCGATGTATAGATGGATCAGTTACAAAAAGAAATAAATTCAAAGTAGGCTTCTTTGGCAACCAACCCGAACAACGACGTAATGCAGCTTCCACGTGAATATTCGCAGCAGTTATCATGGCATTTTCTTCCAAGTGAGAACACTCCATGGAAAGGAGACTATTTAAGAATACTTGACTGCCGGAATAACGTCAGCAGATCACTTAATTATCGCAAAATAAACAAAAAATAACAGCTAACACACCACAACTCGCAAACAATCATACTCCAGTCATTTAATACATGTATTAATGCGCGTTTGACTCGATAAGTTGTGCAAAAAAAGCAGAATTGACATTTTGACGTTATTTAAACAAGTTGCTATTCAACAAAAAATAGAAAAGGCATTTAGTTAAATTAACATAAGCCGTAAATTTAAAAGTTGTGTTTGTAAATAATTGCACTAATTACTTTGCACATGAATACACATCTGGCAAAAATGACGTCATGGTGCTATATTTTTTCGTGGTTTTTACGCGCGACAGCATGCAATGCTTCGCGCGTCATAACTACCGTCGTATCATCGAGGCGTCCGTCTGTGTGTCCGTCACACTCTGTAGCCTCCCAAAACGGCACAAAGAAACAAAATTTAATTCGTGCCGCTGCAAGGGATTTCTCTCGAACTATAATTGCGAAATAATTAAACAAGAAGTCTAGCTGTCACTATGATAGCCAACCGTACTAGTTGTCAGTGACCTACAAGGTCATCTAAGGTCGATAATTTTCATGACATTTGAAAGCCAATATGCGACTTCTATATCAATGCTAAAGTGGGTAAAATCACGCCATCCTTCGTAATAGATAGTGCGACTGATGGTCATGTTGCCCAAAAGTTTGCTACAGCATTTTATCGTCTTTTCAACGACCTTAAAATGCTTGACCTTGAATACCTTGAAATGCTAAAATATGTTTACTGTTTTAGAAGATTTTTTTGTTTTTGGGAGGTGAGACAGACAAACAGATGGACGGACGAACGGACGGACATCATGCATGTGACGGTAAAAAGCAACCATCCATCCATTCATTCATTCGCTAGGTGGCAGTGCTAAGTGGTCACGTGGCCCGCTCTGCGCGTTGTCCATCCGCACGGCACTGCTGCTCCGGCTATCAGAGATGCTATTATTGTCGCTTGGATGCGGTCGTCGTGAGGGTCTGTGACTGTACGTGTGACTGCTGAGTGCAGTTGCATGGGCAGACTTGTAGCGACTGTCACGGTCACTCAACACTGTTCCCACGTTTCTGTGATTAGGGTAAGCGCGAGAGCGGACAGTGATGCCAGATTATCGTCGATAGTTCTCATCGTATCCCATGGATAAGTCTATACCGACCGACAAGAAGTAACCTGGCAGTTCGCATGTACGTGCGGCCGTTGCGTTGCAGCAGCAGCAGCAGCAAGTCTATGTGCGAGACGAGACTTGTGTGACGGACGGATGGACACCTATATAGGCTGGCGGCTGTAGGTCCATCTTATATGCGATGGAATTCGTCGAGTTTCTGACGGGCGGCGTCTGGGGCATCGACCGCCACAACGACACCGCCCCTGCGGACACGGCGTCGTCCCTCCCAGCATCAGCGGTGCTCGACGTCGTCCTGCCCCCGGCCTCGATCAACTTCACCCCGAGTCTGTTCGAAGCAAAGCCGGGTCAGTTCCGACTGCTGCAGCCCGTCTGGACCGTCTGTCTCGCTCAGCGCTGGGCCGTCGAGTCGCCGCTCTTTCCCATCGTTTTGGCGATCGTCGTCTACTTCGGCTGCATGCTGCCGTTCACGCTGGTCGATCTCTTCGGCTCGCACTGGACCTGGGTTCAACGCTACAAGATACAGCCGCGCTGCGTTGTCAGGTAGGCTACCTCGGAGCTGACAGAAATACTGGATTTTCTTGGAGATTTTCTTTTCAGTCATCGATATTAGGCTTATCTGATTGAAACGAATGAAAGGGGAGGTATTGACACTCTTTTTAGTGTTTGCTGTTAAATTGAGAGCGTCACAGAAGTCCTTGACACCTTGTTTTCGACTGTAGGCCTATTTAATAAGTCCGAAGTTCTTGTTAACGTCTGCACTAGGTTTTGTCAGGTGTTTTGCACTTAAGCCGGGTTAGTTTCCATTCAGCGCAACGCATGCAACGTGGGCAACACATGCAGCGCAAGAAATAGACGTCACTTCTGTCCTTGCATTTTAGCCGACCGTACTTAAGTAACGGTCGAGCTATTCTCATGGTTGTCGTCTGTCTGTCCGTCTGTAACGGGTGTACCCTGGCTGGCGGGTAGGTCGTAAGGGAAAACTTTTTACACCAATAATTAGCCATGTGTGTTAAACTTAGTGTGCGTCTCAGGCGTGCAAAATTTCAGCCATCTAGTGCAAGGGGAACATTTTCAAATTGGGGGTTGAATGGGGGTAAGAAATATGTGCGTTATTCAACAGAAAACTGGCCATATCTCAAAAACGGTGAGAGATAGGGCAAGGTTAATATCAAACACTAATAGGAAGTGGCATATACGCCCTTTTAGATGAAATGAAAATAATCGACCTTGGATGACCTTGAAGATCACTGACAACCAGCACGATGGGCTATTCTAGCGACAGCTGAGCTTCTTGTGGCTGTCGCGTCGTTGGCGTCACCTGAGTTTGTTGCGTAACTTCTTGCGTTCCTTGCGTGCTTTGCGTTGGATGGAAACCGTGCACGTTATGCGATGTGTCGGTGGTCAGATGGCCTGCAGTTCGTCACGCCGTCGTACTGACGTTCTGGAACCACCTGCTCTATATCCTGCCTGTATCAGTGGCTCAGTGTGTGTGGATGCCAAACACCGAGCTGCCGACGCTGGCTCCGCGGCTGTGGGACTTCGGCTGGCAGCAGGCTGCCGCCCTGGTGCTGTTCGACGCAGAATACTACGTGTGGCATTACTTGCATCATCGCGTCCGCTGGCTGTACCGTCACGTTCACTCCGTACACCACCAGTACAGCAGGTCAGCTCAGGGCTTGCTTCTCCACGCTTCCGCTCTATTTACGCCAATTATCCATTTAAACCCCATTCAGCTTGCACTGGTGCTGTTTTTGCAATTTCGGCGGCAGTCGTGCGTCATAAAGCAAACAACAGTTTAGGCTAGTCTGTGCCATCTGAGTGTGGTATAAGTACGATGCCGCACTGTCTGGAGTGGTATAAGCTTGTGTTGCGTACTCGCTTACCTACTTCAGCAGTGCGGTATCTAGTACGTAAAGAACTTGGAGCAGCAGCGCGACGTAACTGCTGGAGAGGTATCGTTAGAAGGTTGCATTTTGCATCCCCACGTTTTGAGATTGGGTCGCTATAGTGAAGTCTGCAACATTAGCGTGCAGTAAAAACTTTCTAAACAGTTTTTTGTGCAATGTGCAATGTGATGTGGTGCGTTGCAGTCCAAGCTGCTGGGTGACGCAGTACCTACACCCGTACGAGCTGACAGTGGTCGGTATCTGTACGACCACGTCACCCTGGTGCTTCAGCTCTCACCCGCTGACGCACTGGTCGTTCATGCTCATGTGCATCGGTCTGTCGGTCGAGGCTCACATCGGCTACGACCTGCCGCTGTCGCTGCACCGCTGGCTGCCGTGCTGGGGCGGTTCCGTCAAACATGACATGCATCACCAGCGCCCGCTCACCAACTATCAACCGTTCTTCACGTGGTTTGATCGTCTGTTTGGCAGCGAATGCCCCGGACAGCGTGCCGCCGGCTACCGACCGCCGACCCTCGTAGACTGGGAGCACCAGCGACGTGCTGCCGCCAGGAGCAGGAAGTCTACCACACTGACTGGTGGTGATGATGATGGATCAGCTCAGGCAGAGGCACTGGACAACGAGGTCGATGATGTGACCAGACTGACGCGCATCTACCATGATGATGATGATGATGATAACGACGGGTCAGTAGTGCAAGCCAAGAGACTGTAGACTTCCAGTGATTGTATTGCTGGAGAGACTGGGGGAGGAGTGTGTTTGCTGAGCCATACCCACCCAGCTGCATGTTTTCCTGCCCGCAACGCATAATAAACCATCGGGTGGGATAATTTAGTAAGCAAGTAAATAAGACAGTTTACATGGCGCAAGTTAACAGTTAGCCACAATGCGTCGCGATCTCAGCACCCGAACAAAAATGTCTTTAGCAGCCGCCTAAACTGTTCATACGGTCTACCGTAGATAGCCTAAGGTCAGTTTATCTCAGGCGAGCCGGTGTAGTGGAAAATTTGTCGCACCGGAAAATTATTCCCACACGCAGCAGTATATACGAGTTAGGGTTAAGATTAAGGATAGGGTTAAATTTAGGGTTGGGTTAGAGTTAGGGTTAGGGTTAGCGTTAGTTACATTATGACAATATGGAGG
>Ga0209454_1001994_pt1 | contig 13439 bp, 12 predicted proteins | sample WorMetHERISLAND1_2_FD_187400 | JGI IMG/M metagenome (GOLD analysis project Ga0209454, IMG submission 187400) | Marine gutless worms symbiont microbial communities from Max Planck institute for Marine Microbiology, Germany - Olavius geniculatus... | ecosystem: Host-associated > Annelida >...
ATCTAATCGTTATTAATTACTATTATTTATGTAGTTCCTAATTTTTCATCTATTTTTCTTTCTTTTTTGTTGTGCTACCAATGTTGGTGAATAAAAGATTGTCATAACTTCATGCAAGTCAACACATCAAAGATAAAGGAGGTGGTTATTGGCAGGTGAACTCTCACAGCAGCTTTCTTAACTCACTCCCAACTGTCAATCAGTAGACAGAGTTAAAGAGTTTGAATTGCTGGGGGTTTGGGTTTCAGCCAATCTCACTTGGAACAAACATTATGACCAAATGCCCTTTAACGCACCTACATTATGTCAACGTCGTCGTCGTCAACGATTAACTTGAGAACCGTCGAAAAATTGTCGAAAGATCTTCTTGTCAAAACTTTTCGTCCAAAACTGCAAAATTGTGGACTAAAAACCTTCATTTTGGGACAACTCAAAGGCAAAAATAAAATTCTAAAGACCTTTTTTTTGCCTAAAATTTGCAGCTGCCTGTCGAAATTCTAGCGAAAACTGCAACTTTATGTTCCACTTACTTTTCAGTCCAGCACGCTACTGCAGAGTAAAGACGCTGAAAGACGTGGCAGAACTCACGACGTCTGAGATATAGATGCCGTTGTCGTGCTGACGTCCGACAATACTAAAGCCGAGTCCTTTGCCGGGTTTCTTGACCAGGTCGAGAGTGAACACTTCGTACAAGTCCTTGTCATCGGTGAAACCCGCCAACGCCTCGTCACGGTAGACTGTCAGACGGACCACACCGGGCGTCTGCCGCAGCACCTCCGTCGCCCACTCGTCCGTCACTTCGCTGCGGAAATCTTCGCCGTTAGCCTCGACAAACAAGCACAGACGCAGACGGGCAGTAGACGTTCGACACGCAATGTCGCTCTACACGGTGGCTTCGTAGGGCAAGGTGGTGAACTGATTACAGAAAATAGCAAAACGTTTTCAGAACTTTGCGCAAATGTTTTGGGTTCAAAACATTTGCAAAATGTTTCACAACATTTTAGCACAACTGTTTACAGGTCTGGGATAGTGCACGCATGTTGCGATATCGGCCATGCAAAAAAATTAACTAGAAAAACTTTTAAAAAGCTGATTAAAATAGAAAAAATCGACAAACATTTGGTAATTCGCAGTGCGAAAATACTAGTAATGATAAACTGATAGATTAATCACGTATATGATACTTATTAGCAAGCTAAATATGCGTTAAAACACCGTCGTTTGTTCTACCTCTAATATCTGATCGCCGACTTGAAGTCTTCCGTCGGCAGCCGCGACGCCGCCTTCGAATATCTCGTGAACGACTATGCTGCCCTGTAACATTAATTCATGCATTTACTCACCACTAGCACATTGCACTGAAAACAAGCACAGATGTCGCCACGCCATGTGCCGACATGTATGCGGCCGTCCCTCCGTCCGGTGCCCACTGCACATCGGTGTATCCGTCCACTGTATTACGCGTAGGGCGCGAGCGTCGGCTCACGCGCTGGCCGTAACTACACATTTGCGCGACATACCCATTTTCTGAAGAAGTTTACGTTTAACCACATTGACGTTTGATTGATTGGTACACCGTTTACTCCTATCCTGGAAAATGTTTACAACAAATTGGTTTCTTTTACTTCTGTCGTTTTCGAGTTATGACTCCGCACGGGGCAAACAGGCGGACGTGCACTGCCATCAACACAGCTTATCAGAACGGCTGCATAGCACTATAATAATACCAGTAATAAAATACTAGACCTATTTGTATGGCGACTGGATATGTTACTATAATTAGGAGATTAGTGATGAGACGTACCAGGAAAGTACTCGATCCGCCGATGACGTCGATACCGAGTGGTTTGAATCCTGCCTTATTGAGCTCGATGACCGTGTCCCGGCCGGGTACGATGGGACACGTGGCTGGATCGGGCAAACTAGCTTTAGACGACGTGCCTCGCGATGACGACTGACGACCGCCGTTCCTAGCGCCTGCATGCGTCAAAACAGTCGCGATATTTGCAACGCAGTTTCGCCAAAAAATACACGTCTTGATGCAAAAAAACAAAACCTTCAAAACATATCAAGCGACGTTGAGTGTGAAAGCGGCTCATCGACTTGCGGCTTTTGGAATTTGCTAACGTTCCATGACCTTGATCGTTGACCTTGGTACACCGGTTACACGAGCACCAGTCACGAAAAACGTTCACGTCAATTTTGGCATTTCTACCGTTTCTGTTCTCCAAACGAACTGCAACAACGGACGGATCAGCAAGACCGAAATGCAGCCGCATAACACATTATCAGTACATTCGCGAGACCACCAGACAACTGGCGCTGCGCACTACAAAAGTCGGACAGACCAAGAAAATGCTGAACGGCTGGCGTCGTGGCTTAAAAAAGTAAGCTGGGCAAGAAATTGCATTTTCCGACAACCAGACCGAATTTCCGACAAAATTCCGTCAGACAGGGCATTTCGATTTTGGCCCCAAATTTCCTAAAATAAAGGCTTTAGCTCCAATTTTTCGCATTTTTGGACGACAATTTTCTGACATGAGGAGAATTTTCCGCCAATTTTTGACAGCCAAAAATTTTCAAGAGCGGAGCAATTGCCCGTCCCCAGCCCCCCATGCAGCCACGACGTCACTGATCATGCTCTGGACGGTACCCTTGCGTTTAGGCCGGTGTTCTCTGTCAGCGGCGTGTGTGTCGGTGACGGCATGTCTCTGATGTGGCACTGAAGTCTTTCTGACGCCGGCCGTCAGTGTGTCTAACGGCTGTTCGTCGATCGGCTGTACGTCGTCGACGTTATTACACAGACTAGAGCGCTTCCTCGGTCGCCGCACAGCACGCGCAGTGATCGGCTGACTGACGCTGTTTGTACTGCTGTCGTCGTGTTGTTGTCCTACGATCAGCCGCCGCGCGTTACTAGCGTCACGATTGCCTAAGCTAACTCGTTCGTCCGCCATGCAGCTGGTTGACGGCGGTAGGTCGCCGGGCCGCGAGACCAACACGACGTTCGCTTCGACCGGTGCAGGCGTCACCTCGCCGTAATCGTCGCCGTCGCCGCCGCCGTTGAAAACTGACTCGGACAGCCGCCGCGCTGGATCGATCGCACACGGAGGTGTTTCGGCCACACGCGCCGGCGTTTCGGCACCATGATTCGTCGATGACGTGACCGAATCGTCGACTGTCACCCGCCGCTCGACGACATCAGACGTCAAAATCACGCGGCTATTTTCAGCCGCTGCAGCAAGGCACTTGGTATCTTCCCGGTCGACAGTCGCAGCCTGACATATACAACACAGTCACTTAATTATAATTATCGACTAACAGTTCACAAATGAGTAGGCAAATTTACATGGCGCACGATGCGTTAATGCCACCCGCTATTCTGTATTTCTTTTAGAAGCCGTGCTTGCCAATTCATTATTTCAAGTTTTGCATTTACTACTACATAATCCAAAAATACGAAAAATATATATCCATCACAGATTACGCTGTACTAACAGTTGAAAACTACGTCCACGTCAATAAAAACGATTCGTTCCGGTGCATAAAAAGCGAAGACTTCTAACGTATGACTTCAGCATAATGCAAGCAATAATCTCTTTTCAAACTCTCATCACCTTTCAAGTATAGCTAGAAATAAAATCAACGCTATAGTGCAGAAACGCTAATATACGCACTTCGTTGTTCTGTAGTTGTTCAGAGCTGAAATTGCTGCTAACCTTCCTCCTGCAATTCGACAACAAACGAACAAGCGTATTTGCATCTTACACTGTTACCAGTCATGGTTAAACTACAAACAGCACAGTTCACTTTACTATAAGCTTATAGGTCCTGCAGGGCTTTAGAACCAAAACTTCCAAAACAACCAGAATCTGCAACTCGTGTAGAAAAGTTCTATCAGTTAGCAAATTGTACCGTGCATGGCGTGCATCATGCATGTGTTCGATGTAACACGTGCAAGGTTTAAATAAGACCAAAAATAAATAAAACCAAAAATACGAAAACAATCTTCATGGCTTCTAGTTGGTGTGAAGGGGACTCGCTGCCACATGCCCAAACTTCGAGCTTCGGCCCTTTGTTTCTCGAAACTGAAAATTCCTAAATTACTGTCGAGCCAGGACCTCTCAGAGAACAACTAAAGAGCATCTTGGATATTTCAGCAGAAGTATGCGGCTATAAAATATTTGGACTAAACAGGTACCTGAGCAGAATGACATCGATGTGCGGCTGAGATGAGCAGGCGGACTTTATGACGGCGGACGCGGCTAGATGACTCTTGCCTAGAAGTCGTTGGTTGTTCACCTTCAGACCAATATCGAAACAAACACCACATCAACGATGTAATAAACTAAAAAAAATACGTCAGCTCAGTGCCGATATAATGCGGCCGTCCGCCTACAGCTGCGCAACCATAACCCTAATGAACTGAAAATTGGCATACTGGTTACTCATACCGTAGAAAACGTTCACACTAATGTTGGGTTTTCTATGCTTTTCGGTTTCCGAGTTGAAAGCCCCGAGCCAACGAAGAACAGAAATTGTCACACACGTTTTACGATGGCTTACAAAATCTTCATCTAAATTCAAGGATTCACATGCTGTACGTGTGCTTGTAGGCCTACTACTCCATAATGACCTTTCGTGTAGTAAGCTTATCAGCGCAGTAATAATTGACATCGATTTCGCGTAGAATCGACGTTTTTTACTGCTCGACTATCTTGTTACTAAGCGTATTGTATTCTATACTAAGCTTAATGTCCAGCAGTTAACACCGCACAGCATATTAGCCCCTATCATGTTCTCCAACCATTCTTGGCCAGTCATGCAGAACAGACTAAACTACAATCTTAGAAGCAGAACTCACAATAAGTCACTAATTACAAAAACTTCTCACTTAACTGATTGATACTTATTAGTTATTAGTTGTGTTTCCTGTTTTTATTGTTTTCTGCTTTTATTCTCGTAATTTTTTTCCGCGAAACTATACCTGTTTGTGCAAATTGCATTTGTCAACTTTGCATATTAAACGAAGACGTTATTATTATTATACCTGTAGCAGTTGGTCGCCGACGTGTATATTGGCGTCTTCAGCTGCGATGCTGCCGTTTAGAACGCCGGCGACGAAGATACCACCGCAGGACGCCAGCTCATTGCCGCTGCTACTGGCCGCACTGTCGTCGTTCCCAGTCACTGGTCTACCGACCAGCTGCAGCCCGAGCTGCCTGCGTTCAGACCCCGTGCTGACGTCCGTCGTAGACCCAGTGGTGAGTCGAGTGCAGACGATTTCACCCGGCAGTCGACCGTCATACTCCGACACCAGTTCGTCTGCACCGCACAGCAATGACGCTAGTTCGCAGTCGCATACTGCAGCGGCGTAGCCAAAAATGTCAATCGGCGGAGGGGCTCAATCGTTCCCTTCTCTTTCCCTCCCCTGTCGCGTTACCACTCCTCTCCTTTTCTCTTTTCTCCTCTCTTCGTCTTTCTCTTTTCTTAGAAATAGGATTTTCTAAAATCCAGCTAAGGGTCTGGGAGAGCGCTGTTAGCTCCTGCAGTGGGGTGGCAGAGCCCCAGCGGAAATCGAATTTGGTGCATTTTAGCTTTAACCTATGTAATCTGGCTGCAACAGTTTTCATTATTGTGCTAAAAAATAAAGTGACCAAATTGGCTAATTTAGTGCAGTTTAAACTAATGCTTATGTTCTGTCTGGAGGACTGGGGAACTGGGCCGTCTGTCCCCCTTGTCTACTCCACTGGCTCACTTCGAGTTCTACAGAAAATAGTATGTTGACAAATTTTTATCCATCCTTTTCAGCACAACGAGAACCACATTATGACGAATACAGACAGTATGAATAAGTATTTTATCGACGATACATTTTTGTCTAAGAAAAGAGCGCTCATAGCTTGATTTCTATTGCATATTGTTCCGCCGACTGACATTATCATCGTCTTAACATAGACTGTTTCACGTTTGTTAAAAATTCCAGAAATGAAACTTTTTTATAACTAGGCGGCGCTCGTTGGAGTGCATTTCTCCGCCAATTCGTGCACACAGACACACAGACAGACAAACACACACACACACACACAACGACGGACAGATCGACCAATCTCATAATCTCCTCCAATTCACTTCGTTCCATTGGCGGAGATAACAAAATTAAAACATTTGCAAACGTTTATTAAACTTACAGTTACGATTAATGTCATAGCTTTGTTGACCGCCACTATAATGTTGTATTTTGTCTTGGCTCTTGAGGGACATGCTGTTAACATCGATCTACCTAACATGCGTCGTGTGCGAATTCCGTTGTAAATGTAACAGATTAATGGTGAAAACAAGAAATGCGTGCCTATGATGTCGTTTGATAAGCCGACGGTGTTGCTATTGCATACACGAACGGTTGCAGATGGCACTAAGTTGTCTGAAAGCTGAACTTGAGTTGTGTGGTCCGGTTCGACCAACTTACCGTCTCCACCGATCGACAGCGATCTACACTCGTCAGGCGTTCTGTAATTCCATACACACATACGAGAAATTTTATCACTAGGAGAAGCGATATCCAAAATATCGCGGGGTAGGGACATCTTCGCAGACAGCTGTACCGAAAGTAAAACTGAAAATCATCTACTTAAATTTTTCAAGCTAAACGTTTTCTTGATGATTACGATGATTTGAATAATATGCACGACGTCTTACGTTCAACAATGGTGAACGACATTATGTTTGGGTAATTTGTATTTTTGAAGAAACATCCATCTGCGACGTTTTCGGTCGTTTTTTTTGCAACTATCATTTCTGCAGCAAACTCTGCACTTTTTTTCTTCGCTTGGTCTTAGGCCCAGTAGTGACCAGTAGACCTACTGTTTCGTTGTAGGCCTATGGCGTGCACGATGTATTTAGCGGCACTCTTCAACTGATCCTCTTACGAGTAATTACGGCACAAACGAGTCAGGCAATTTGAACATCAGAGTAGCCAGTCTGCCGTATATTTTACTCTGATCGCCATGGGATCGAGAAGCGAGACCGTGCTTCAGCGCGTCGACGGAGTAGGCTTACATTCTGTTCAGCGCCGTTCCCGTGTTGTGCCTAGTCGTGCTATCGCAGACTTGCATGGAAAACGTCTACGGCACGATTGTCGTTCGTCTGTCTGTCCGTCAGTCCGTGCGTAACGATGTCTGGTTAACGGGTAGGCATTAAGGGAAAACTTTTTACAGGCATAATTAGCAACTTGTCGAGGCTGTCTGCATACAAAATTTGGAGGATGCAGTTCGAGAGGAATGTTTTCAGATTTAGGGTTGAATGAAGGGATGGGGAAAATGTGCGTTTTCATATCTCTGAAGCGGTCACAGATAGTCAAGGTTGCTATTGATCACTAAAAGGAAATCGCGTACGCCCTTTCAAATGAGATGAAAATCATCGACCTTGTATGAACTTCAAGGTCAGTACTGCAACAGGAACTGTTAGCGTGTCTTTCCTAACGACAGCTGGGCTTCTTGTTGACTGTGTGAACTGAAAATTGACGCACCGGTTACGAGTTACTCCTTCGAGGAAACATTGACGGCAGTTATGGTTTTCCTCATTCGTGTTTTATTTATCACATGTTCATGATGAACTGAAACAACAGTTCACAGCCACTAGGCATAACCCGAAACAGTCGATTATTGACTCGGCAATTGATCAGTGGCGCAAGCGGCTAACAGCTTGTGTTAAGGCCAAAGGCTGACACTTTGAATATCAGTTATAACTTGGTACCTGTTAATGTATTTTTTTGCGTGCGAGAGAATAAAAAAAGTTTTAAAATGAGAAATCAGTCATCATTTTTCAGATGCGGTGTCTCTTTCTAGACAGATTATACGTATAGCTTACATGTCCTAGTTTTGTGACAAATTAATCTTTTAATTCTACCACTATAGTGTGAAATCAGTGCCGAGGTGATGTGGGAAATATAACGAGTTTTGTTAAAAATTCAATGTTTTTTTTTCCAGCGGTGCAAAAATTGTGAAAATCGACTAACATTTGACAGTCATCACCGATTACGTAATGTCCTGTTTTATGGTTCACCGTGTGTGTTCTTGAAAGCGTGTGTTCATTGGTACGCGATCTTTCACGATCCGTTTATTACAAACACTGCCGCACAACAAATAGTCTTCCGTTCTACCTAACAAGACAAAAGCGGTCATCACTGCAGTCTGTCTATATTATCAGGAATTTCTGACACGCAGCTCTCGAAAACATCAACAAACACTGTCAAGTAGTAGGGTAAATTTACAAGAAAACCTTTTGAAATAGCTTCTTACATTAAGAAGCTATTTAAGTCACTGAACAGTTATATTTCGAATTTTTGCATATGATAACTATGATAACTTGCGTCTAAATCATACAACTTTACATACCGACCTAATCAAACTGAAACTACTGTTTTTAAACACCTTACAGGGTGCGGCAAAAAGTAGCCCCCTAAAGTTTTTTGATGTTTTCTCAGTAACCGTTTGGAATTTTAATGTCAAATTTTACAGATTAATTTACTAAAACGTTCTACATCTAACTGCCATAGGAAGTGTGATTGTGTTGAAAAACGACGAAGTTATAGACTTTTTAACGTGACTAACTACCGATTTTTCAGCATTAAAAATGTTCAAGCTAAAAATGCTATTTAATGATCAAAAACCGGTTACCACGTTATTGCCGATGAGGTCAGGGGTGACGTATTGATAAACAGTAATTTATTTCGTTTATAAATTACCGGTATTACTAAATTATCATTCTTTTAAAGCAATCGCCGGCTGCCCACCGGATTCATCTTCCAGCAGATCGGCGCGCCAGCACACACGGCGCGCAGTTGTCCAGATTTCATCCCAAAAAGACCAGTGGCCGTCAAATTCGCCGGATATAAACCCAATGGACTACCGAGTGTGGGGTGCAATGTTGGAGGCTTACTGCAAGCTTAAAACAAAGCCAAAAACAATCGCCGAACTCAAGGAAGCGCTTCAAATAAATACGTAAAATTTCAGATCAAAACGACAAACGGTTGCTGAGAAAACAGCGAAAAACTTTAGGGGGCTACTTTTTTTGCCGTACCCTGTAGAGTGACTTCCCGAAGACTGTAAACAACAGAACGATATTAACGCACAATACTACAAGCCTGAAGCTACAGCGCCTGCACTGTATCATCTAGGCCTATAACCGCCTTTATGAAACATTCTGTTTCGACTAGCACCACAAACGTCATCAGCATCATCATCATCATCTGCAAGAATACCGACTATTGAGACGGTGGAGACTAGCCATTAACAAAACAGACTGCATACACTGATGGGATGTAAACTGCAATACTAGTTTAATCATGAGAACCCCACAAATAATGCGTGAATGACGCAGCCCTAGTATCCATTAACCGACGAAAGTATTCAGTCGAATACCGTTAACGATAACCACGTGACCAATTAAGCATCTCGGCTGACATGCACAATTCCCGTTATCAGCAGACTAGCTAGAGGAAAATGCAGCGCTAGTTCGGAAGTAAGGGACTAACTAACGGATGGACGAATGGATGGACACTTAAGACATTTAAGAACAAATTTAGTTATTTAGACATGAGTTTGTCTATTTGCAGACTGACAGTTCCTAAATCAATAAATAAAATGACACAAAACTGCTATTAAATTCAGTCAATGTATGTGTCAAATGAAACAGTAAATTTAAACAACTGTAATGGTACGCTGAAAAAATAATGTTCGCAGTAGCAGAGAAAAATAACAATGAAAGCTTATTCGACAAATTGACAAAACATGCCAAGACAGAATAGAAACTAAACAGGTGACTGAATACTGACCGATATGTGAATAAAAATGAGTATATATAAAGCATACACAATGCATGCAAAGAACGTTCGGACAGAAAACTCAACAGTTGAACCAACGCAAAAACACAGAAATATTCACAGAGCACCAACCTCTGCCAAGATATTTGTTTTTAAAATATTGCTATTCAACTGAGTTAAATAAAGCAAGGGCCATCAGATCTCGACCTCTACTGAATCTGCTCTAAATTTTGCGCCCCAAACGACACTGAAAAATTTCTCACCACAGTCCGTGCATAGCGTTTTGATTAATCATGCAAATAGACGGACAAAATGACAGAGGTGAAAACATAATCTCCCGTTTTCAATGGAGATAATGTTGAAACAGCAGAAACATTCTAATAACTACGTATTTTGTACATTGTAAGGCACTTTCGGTAGCCGAATTGTACTCACTGCTGAAAATAATACAGCAAGTGTTACAACACAAAATACAATCCACTATATAAACATGCACAAAATTAGCTAAATAACAAAAATGTACATGATGTCTGATGATGCGAATAACAATAATATAACACATCAAACAAACTGAACGTCAAAATACTGGGAAAAATGATTATACTGCTGTATATGCTTTAAATGTCACAACACAAAATGATATGGTATAATGTAATAACATAAGAGTATACACAGAATCAGAGTATCAAATCTAACTATGTACACTATTTCATTCCGGAGATACATAAACCATAATGTTACACAGAGACAAGCTGAAATATGGTGCAATGTGTTATGTACAAAGTGGGCCAAAAAACATGCCACATTACTTTTGTCAATATCTTCGCCAATTACTGACCAATTTTCTAAATTCTTTCACTGGTACACTCTGCGAACAATTTGCAATAATGTGATTATTATATATTCCACCACACCGTAAATGCGTCTCCACACTACCTGGTGAAATATCAATGAAATATGCATACATAACGATAATAATAAACAAACACTTTGGTAAAATTGAAAAAAGCACTTCAGACCAATATTGCAGTGAATGATCTGTATGACACTAAACTATGTGGGTCCAACACAGTCTAGTGTCATACAGACCATTCATCTCAATGTTGGTCTGAAGTGTTTTTTTTCATTTATCTAAATTTTTGTTATCACCTTTAGTTTTTGCTGACATTTATATTTCACAAGGTAGTGTAGAGATGCACTTAAGGTGTAGTGGGATATATAATAATCACATCATTGCAAATTGTCTGCAGAGTGTGCCGGTGAAAGAATTTTGAAAATCGATCAATGACTGGCAAAGATATGGACAAAAGTAAAGTGGCACGTTTTTTGGCCCACGGTGTATATGATGTACGTGCTTGTGAGTTACTGTTACACACGTGCCAAGCTTAGCTGTTGCACAATCAGCTGTTACACATTTTACGTCTCAACTTCAACGGGTACTATCACTATTGTGACCTTAAGCGACCTTGAAACAGAATCACAACCTACTTGTGCAATCTGTATTTTATGCACCAAATGCGAGCACTGCAGATCTACCGTTTATAGTCAGAAGCCCAGTCACAAAATGCAGCTGCATTATCTCACAATATCTGAACCTGTAGGACTAAAATAGCGCTGATGGTTATATGTGATGATGAAACTCTTTACTTTCAGCAGCACGACATTTCTGAGTTACACGACAGATAGATTGTCGGATGGGTAAACAGACGGACGGAAAGACTGCAGTGCAATGCATAATCTGGCCTTGCGTAGTGCAAACCACATAAACAAAAGCAACTAAAAAACTAACGTAAACACAATTCAGTCAGTTAGCTGGTGTGTCATGTTTGATTAAAATTAAATAAAACAATTAGAAAATGTCAAAAAACGAGACATGATTGTGAATAAATGCACAAAAATAGCATCACGCAGCAAAAACATATTAAGTTCACTACAACTTATGATATCAGTCTCCCGCATTCAAGTTACACGTCCAAACGTTTAATCGAAGTAAAATTTCAAACAAAACACGTAACATAACAACATAACGAGAATTTCTGTTGTAAGCCGATTGAAGCTCACTACACTCTCTCAGTGTCACCACTCACCAGGTATTCTTCAAATGCCCCCTCCTCTCTCTAGTTCCCACTATCTCAATCATCATACACTGACCCAATCAGAAAAAGCCCAATAATTTTCTAAGCTCTGTATTTTTTATTTCATGAACCAGAGAAGGAAAACAAAATGAAACTGGAAAGGAAACTTATGGCGACAACTTAGGCAAACAACAAAATTTCACATTAATAAGAATGAATGAAAATGCGATTACAACACACGTACACGGCAAAGCAAAAAATACAAAAAAATGGAAACTCAAACATGGCACATTAAACTCAAAAAAAGAACAGAGTCGAGTATAACCAATATGTCAGCAATTACTAACTGATGGCCGAAACTCAAAAGTGGATATGGCGCACTTTACACTGCAGAAGCCGACATGTCGTGGAATACTCACTGGAGTGGGGGAGGCAGCGAGTGTGTTGCGGTAGTCACAGTGACAGCTGATGGTAATACGGCATCAACAGAGCTGCTGATGCTGATGGCAGTGTGCCATGCAGCCACGTCTGCAGCCGAGATGTAACTAATGCTGCAGATTAAACACAACAGAAATCACTGTCAGCAGCACATACAGAAAATTAAAAAATTGATGAATTGCTTTTCACGTTTTTTTGAGTTGCGAGAGACTCGCTGTTCGATGCATGGTGGAATTGCGATACTCGACAACTTACTGAATATCAAGCACCGCAACTCCATAATTTTTGGCCAAAAACTGTTGAGTTGCAGTATTCAATGTTGAGCTATGGCTGGCGTTAGGGTTAGGGATAGGGGCAGAATCAGTGTATAGGGTTAGCTAGGTTTCAAGTTATGTTTTTGAGTTTTAACTCGAAACTCAACTCGACAATACACAAAACTCACACATACATGTCTACAAGTGAGCAAGTTATGCTGCACATATATAGCACCATTTGTAAACTATTTATGAGTACAGCAGTCCTATGATTAATTTTTAAAAACTCATCTTAAATGCACAATCGGTTATTTAAATCACGTCAGTTGCACTGAAAATTTTTCAAGCATATCAGGTTAGTGTTGCAGATAGATAGGTATCATCAGATGACAGAAGGCAGTGATGCTGCTGAGTGACCACTGCAAATTTCTTTAATAAAAATCAATGATTGTGCAATTGCAAACACTTTGAAACACGTCTGTTACAAGGGGGAATGATTTCAAATTAGTTGAGCTTTACTGTACAGTTGATATGATATTTGAAAATACTATTTCACTCAAAGAATATTGTTAACTTGCAGAACAGCCTGCTACCACATATTGTAAACTCAGTTAATAGTTTCAAGACTTACATAGTCAAGACGTCTATCATAATTATAAATGTGATACTGCTTGAACTAAAAAATGCAGTTTTAATAACAAACATTGTACTTAGTATACTGATCAAGAAGGTGGCTTGGTGGCTCAGTGGTTAGGGCGTTGGATACGAGACCGAAAGGTCCACGGTTCAGTGCCCAGCCAATGCACTACTAAGTAACAGCCTTAGGCAAGTTGTTCACACCTACCTGCCTGT
>Ga0209454_1001996_pt1 | contig 13437 bp, 11 predicted proteins | sample WorMetHERISLAND1_2_FD_187400 | JGI IMG/M metagenome (GOLD analysis project Ga0209454, IMG submission 187400) | Marine gutless worms symbiont microbial communities from Max Planck institute for Marine Microbiology, Germany - Olavius geniculatus... | ecosystem: Host-associated > Annelida >...
AAGGACTCGAGGATATATACTGCTGCTTACAGTTACACCACATAGGCTATTATGGAAAACCCACTATCTGACTATCTGGTTGTAGGTGCTGAATCGTTTAATCCGAATAACCGATTCATAGTTTTACTGTCGCCGTTGCTGTCGCTTCAACACAGCGTGGCAGACCAACTACGCTCTGCTATAGTCTTGTGATCGTTAGTAAATAGTAAATAAATGGTGATGTGCCTATATCGATTATTTAGTTCATGCTGCTGAAGCCTGAAAGGCTGCAACAGCGTCTAAACTCTCAACTTCTAAAGTCAAATCAGTGACATCAACGTTTTACGATACGATGTTTGTGAACCGCGATGTGCATTACTGCATTTTGCATTTTGCCATCTTGGCCGCCATTTTCGGTTTCGGTTCGGTTAATAGAAAACCGGTTAACCGAAATTTTTTCGGTTAACCGGTTAACCGAGAACATCCCTATTACAAAAATACTACTAATGTCTGCGAAAACACAAAAACAAAACAGTAATGGGCACCGGCCAAAGACACCGCACATGAAGGAAGCAGCATTTGCTGCGGCTTGGTTATTCAGTCGCTGTTTTTGAAAGTTTTATAGTTACACCTGTGTGGTATCATTTCATTGTTTGGCAGCAGCAGCAGCAGCAGCCGGCTGTCCAGACTTTTAACAGTCTTCACGTCTCGTCAGTATGACAAAGTCAGCGTCGCTGTCGCCAAGGGAACGACAGCCGTATCTATAGACCGCAAGACATCGAACTCTGCGTGACAGTATATGAGGACGTGGTCTGCATAGATATGGCGGACCGTCTGTCATTCGCATACCTATAGCAAGAGGTCCGACTCCGGCATTATTTAATATTTACAACCGCCGGCGACGACGATCGACGATCGTCAGCAGTGGAATGAGTTGAGGCATGCAGCAATCAACGGTGCGCGCCGTCTGTGTGTATACAATGTGCTGGCTGGCAATATTGCCGTGATAAACGTGACTCTGTAACTATGCAGATGAGACCACTCCCTCATCTCTCGCACGCTCTGCATGAGTAGTCAACCGTTATACATAGATAGACTGAACGAGTCTCACAGCTACGGTCGCCGTATCTATTTCTGTGTACCACGTCAAGATTGACTTATTTTACGATCAGCATGTCATGAATAAGTTTGCAGGAAATACGCAGGTGAATTCTGTCGTCTCTGACAGCTTAACGCAGTTTATTTTCTAGACTTTGCAAAACTTAAAATTCTAACGTAAAGAGAAACAATTGCGTTTGATCTTAAACGGCAACAGAAAAAAACGGGACTCGAAAAAGAGACACAGAAATTAGAAATAGAAGTAGGAGAAATTCTTACCTTCAAAGTCGCGCGAGAAAATTGCTGTGAAATTTTCGGACTACAATGAGTATCCCCACAACTTGGCTTGTCCTGGAGAAATCAATCAATAAATGTTTTGTGTGATGATCAATTACCAACTTCGATGACTGCCGCAGCAACGCCCCCGGCCTCGACTAGCTAGGATGGTGACCCTGTAAACTAGAATTTGATAGTCACGAAACGCCAACTGCAATCCTTGCCTTGGCATTTACAGCCGCTCGGCAGTCCAACAGTTCCGACGCCGAGCTCTATACGATCTTCCAGCAGACAAAGCCGCCAGATGCAATAAACCACAGGTCTGCTCGGACCATAACGGCACAGAAGCGAAGTACCGACTTGCATTGTGCACTGTTACAGAGTTGCGGGTTACAGCGAGAGGTCAGACAGTCAGAGTGACGTAGTAGCTATAGGTCCTATGTACAGCGTCTATGGCTAATAGTGCGCGACGCTGACTGACAGTCAATAGACGAGACCCCTGGTTGTTCGACCGACCTACACATCGATCACGTGCCCTGTCCACCCGGACTGTGCGGTCCCGTGTCGTCTGATTTCGTGAAAATACAGCACCGTTCGCCGATATCAGCTCTCGGTGGTCTCTCGCATCGCGTCCGACCGACCGTCCTTCAGTTACACGCAGTCGAGACGCCCAGAGAACATGGGGCGGAGGAGACGAACATCGGCTGACATCCGTAGGGAGCGGACCAGAACCTAAAAGACCGACGTTTGCATGCCAAATGAAAGTCGTCGTCCGATGCACGCTGTCTGTTTTCAGAGTCGTCAGATTTTCGGTCCAAGTCATCAGACATAATATCCCGTTCAATCAATCAATCACCAGAGTTGCCTTAGTAGCAGAGCTACGTCAAGCAGAGCACAGTCAATAACAAGTAGTTTGAGCAAAGCTCACGTGACGCGCGATAGCAGCAGTCCTGCCACTTTGGCAATCAGTGTAGGCCTACAGCAATAAGATATTAATGCATCTTGAAAGAGTACTTAAATCTGAGGCCTACGAATGTATCAAGTTTCCCGTCACTACCTTTTGTACAACATCCAACTACGCCGCTCGTACGGAGAGTCAGAGTTGAAGATTTGCCGAGTTGACGGTCCAGAGATCAAACAGAGTTCTGCTCACTTGCAATATCGGTCGTGTGCGATGTAATTATTTCCTCACAAACATGTCTGTCCAACACTTAATGCGTTCATCAATATGCATGGTGTGAAAGGCTGGCAGATGTCCGTAAGTTACGTTACGTAGCTGCGTAATGTAGGCTGCACTGTGAGAGCTAGGTCCGCCTGTGATCAACGATGGCAGTCTTATTGCGTTGGACTCCCGAGACTGGCCGGTCGTTACAGCAAAACTGCCGCTCACCGCCTAGCTGCTGACGATAAACTGAACCGACTAGCGTTAGTATGCTTCTTGAAACCGTCTTCTGTGTAACTACGGATTTACGGCCGCTCCGCTTCCTGCGTCGAAGTCTCCGGTTCACTATGTCTCCAGCAAGCTTTCGCTCCACCCGTGCTGTAAACGTAAATAATTTCCAGCTCACATGCACTCGGACATCGATTAGTACACAGCACTAACGAGAACGTTATCGTTATCGTTGACGAAAACGAAAATAATAAGCATAAAGTCGATTTTTAACTTTTTGCATAATTTTGTCTTTATGCTTGTGTATAAGACTAACTGGCAATATACTTATGGTAGCTTAAACTGCTTTTTCCGGTATCTCTGCGTTATGTCAGCGACATAAAGTAGTTTGCGCTGTATCATTTCAACCGTTTATGGTTGCATTTCAAATAAATATTCTTTTATCTGTATCTATTTATTAGATCAACGTTGACGATAAATAGTAATACAGTACGAATATTAAATCGCACGATTTGACCACCAAACGTTCACCATGTAATCTGCATAAAAGCAATAACAAAAGTTTGACTTTACAATAGAGTCCATACTACAATCAAAAATTCTCTCATTTTGCGTAGGTTATATTTCATTGTCACCGACCACTTTTAATCTAACGTATTTAAAGCACACAAAATAAAAACCAAAAATAACACAGTATAGGCACTTGTAGGTTTTCTTTAAACTTGAAAGGTACGATACAGTATTAAATAATACACAGAAGAAACACTCAAATAGAGCTTGGCAATAAAAAGTACGGAATCTGTCACGAAGAAAGACAAAACAGCGGAACACGTTAAACGTAGATGACACGCGCTGCAGAGATGATGATGTAGTGCTGCGTACCCTAATGACAAATGACTGGCGCCCAAACATGCGCCAGCATCAGGCACAATACGTTCATCATTTCACTTTCCCACACGCTGTGACATATGGATTTCCGCGCAGCTGGCCTACATAATGTTCTCGGACGAGTTTCTGTTGCCTGCTGGTAATCGTTTATTTGCGTGAAATCATTCATTAAAAGTCCTAAATGTTGAAAAAGAGCAATGGAATTTGTCCAACGTGCGTGAGCCGTCGTGACTGACACGCACTTAATGTTAGAGCGCACGGGAGCGAGTACCAAACGATCAACGTTTTGTGAAAAGGCAATAATAAAGAGATTTCAGTGATAATTTTTTCGTCGGCTGTCGTTAAATTCTTAAACAAATAATGAGTCGTTATAACTTGCATAGAACTGATATCCGTATACAACCCAGTGCGCAATACATGTACGTGATGTCCTGTAAATGCAGATAACTGCATGGCAAATTGAGTGGCCGATATATATGGACGGACGGCGAAACGCCTCCGCCAACGCAACGCTTCGCTAAACACTCATTTTCTCTCCGACGAACGTCGATTAAGCCCATCAGCTTTCTTTCTTTCTTAATTATTTATTGGCCAATTTTCCGTTCGATTCCATGCAACATAGCGAGCCTCAGCGCCACACAGAGGCTTGGAGTGGCCAAGCATTCACAGTTCATTCTGTGAGCCTGTCTTTATATTCTACACTGATCTAACAAAATTCGCGTCGGCTAATTTACAGATAAAATCATGGCTGGATTGGCTGAAAAAATTTCTAGCTACCACATGCATGGCAAATAAACTCGTGTACAATTCGTCTTTAAGCGATTACAGCTTAATGTTGATGTTGCATGTCAAAGGCGATTACTGGGATGCACGGCGTCAACGTTTAATTGCGTACAAATAGCAAACCTGTCGCGATCATCGGCAGCCAAAAAACTTGCACATCGTATTAAATATTTAATATGCAAGTTCTTTGTCGGCTGCAGTCTAGCAAAAACGATGCAACTAAAACTGGAACCTGAAACCTGTGGCAAACCCCCGCCCCGCCCATAACCAACTGTTTACAGCATACGTCGACTGGGTCAAGAAGTCTTAGCATGCTAGAATATAGAACTTCGTGCCTTGGCTCTCAAATCTTTGACGACGCTCGATTATGTCCGGCCGTATATTAGGCCTGGTTGGCAATTCGTTTATTCACAAGTTAGAATTTTTAGAGTAGCCAATAGTAATGAAAACTGTTGTATCCATTATTAACGGGCATTAAATCTAAGGCGTTAGCTAATGCCCAGATAAGACCCGATCGATTTTAAACACAAGCTACATTATTCTTGTAACATGAGGTATATCTCATATTACGAGAGTAATCTAACGAGTGTTTAAAATTTCACAAAATAAAACGGTACGTTGGAAATGAAAAAAGTGATTTCAGTCAGCGAAAATGCCGCATTAGCGAAAAAGTTTTGCAAGACGAAACGCTAGTTTATCAGAACGCATAATGATCCAGCGACTTTTTCTCGGTTTTTTGCATTCCTTCGTCCAGTTTTCCGTGACGACTTTGTTGCTAATTTTCAGTTTCGACAATCAGTGGTTGTCTCGTAACGCGAGTGTACGAATTTCCGTGCGTTGAAAGAAGAACATGCTTCGCCGCCGGCGAATGGCCATTAGCGAATTTCACTGCAGACGTCGCTTGCTAGCATGGTTGCGAGTTCGCATAGCAGCCGTCTTCGTCGCCGTAAATTAGGTTGATTACAGACCCGATGCTAATACACGAGCTAATTTCATATATATGCGGACGTCCGTGCACTTGTCCTTTTGTCTGTGAAACGCAATGGTAAAACTGAAATGTCTTGGAACTGTACATTATGGTATTTAAGCCTAAAATACCTAAAATAGAGGAGAATTAGCCAGTGGTTAGCTTCGCTGAAGAACGCGAGTTCAGATCGCAAGATGGATAGTAACAGAATTAACTGCAAATATTTAGAATGCATATTTAAGCTTTTCAGGCTTATGCCTATATGTTTCCACTGTTATAAACTTATGCGTGTTCGCGCGTTATTTGAGTTGATATTAATTGAATAACGGATTTTTTTCCGGCAAACGTTGCGTGTGTGTGCAACCTATAGGCCAAACAAACTAACAAACCACGCTAAAACAAAACTTTGCAGGCTACGTACGTGCAAATCTCACATATCACAGCTGATTCTTTTTGTATAAACCGTATTCTGGATTCACGTTCACAATGGTAACAAAGCATGTTATTTTATACTGCAGTACGGCAGTATAAAGCCTATGAGGTTTAAAGTCTCCCTATCTTCCTAATCACCAAGATGTCTCCGACGAGAAATCAGAGAAAAGCAACAGCGTTATCCTGTCACCGTCGACTGTCTGTAATTTACGGCTACTCGTAGCAGCATAGACTTGGCGCGCTGCAATTCTATAAATCGCAAATTCAGTCGCGACGGACAGGCTCGGGGAGTGCAAGGGACCGCAACGCGTGGCTGAACACTCATTTTCTTGTGCAGAGTATTAGCACTATATCATTCGCATCATCTGCATGCTAATTACACAACAACTACTTTTAGCAACTCCGACAAAACCGGAACGCGCCGGTAGCTTTTAGCTACTTATCGTCATCATTATCAACAAACAAACTGCAGGACAGCGTAACAAGTGCTAAATCTGGGACCTAAACAAGACTGCTAATCTTAGCAAAACAGACCTTCGAAAGCGAAGACTTCGTTCCACCGCGGGTTGAGGTTGCGTCGTTTGATGTTGGTCAGGAGCTTGTGCTTTTTGTCCGGTAGCAGCATCACCTTGACGTACGGGTCGGACCGACCGGTGATGTCCTTGGCGGCCAGGTCGACGGCGCGGATGATTTTGAGTGTGAGCGTCGACTGTTCAAAGTCGTAGCCGAGGGTGAACTGGATTCGGCCGAGCTTCTCGACGGTCTCGTCTGCCGCGGTCTCGTCGTCGTCGAGTCCAGCTGTGTTGATGTCACCGGTCTGACCACTGTCATTACCACCGGACGTCGAAGTCTGGCGACAGTTGAATGACGCCGTGCCGTTGTCACTGTCGCTGTCCGTCACCACCGCATTTCCCGCCGCACCGTCGGCACTCTAATAGCGATACGACGCACACAGCAATAGAACCAACGCATCCAACACTGCAACTGTAAACACTCAGCCTAATGAAAACAGTACAGAATGCTTTTACGGCGTAACCAGAAAATGTGAATCGAAGGTCTCTCCGCCATTCCCCTTCCCTCTCCTCCCCTTCCTTTTTTCTCTCCTTCCATGATCCATCCTCTCATACCTTTCCTTTTATCTTTTCTTTCCACTTTTTTGACGCGCTAAAAGCTATGCTGTACGGCGTCTTTGGCATCGCTGTCGTCTGTCTGTCTATCGCGCGTCTTCCCTTCGATAGCAGAATTTTCGTGTTTTCCTTCCCCTCAAATTCTGTGCTGGCTGACTATGAATTATGGCCATGATCACCCTGTTTTGCTGTTTAGAACACAGCCAGTTTGATTCCCGTTCGCTTAGGCGCAGCCAACTATTATCAATAGTCAATTTAATTACATTTTCGTATATACGAGAGAACGCTGTGCCGACACATGACTGACGTGACACGAGGCCGTTGGACGAGCGACGACGTTACGCGTCAAACGATGATGCATTTACACCGCGCGATGACAGCTAATTATCTTATAGCAAGTAGCCTGGCGAAGATAACGGAATGACAGTGGAATGGATCCACAATAGAGTTATGTCTGCTCGATGTATAAACGCATTTTTCTCTGCGATAGTGTGTTTCGGTCTGCGACAGTTCGCTAAGGGGTCCAATCATCTCACGTCCGCCTGTGGCTATGTGTGATGCTATTAGTTGCTTACGTAGGTCTACGCTTCATCCTGCTCAGCATCGCTTAATAGCTTATCTCTGCTACTTCTACAGCATGCTTGTTTATAGGGTCCCACGGCACCCGCAGTTGCGAAGCCCTTATAACACCCAAAAAACACAAAAGTTCAAAAACGACCAAAAGTATCAGGCGATTAAGACTTGCAAGCCACTTGCAATGCGGACAAGGAGCAGACGGCAGACAGACGCAGAGACACAGCCACAGACACGCTGCCTAAATTTAAGAGTCGCTTATAGCTTGCAGCTCGCGAGCCAACAATGAGATGGCAAGAGCCGAAAGTAAAATCTTGCGGAAAATGGTTCAAGATGACTAAACACGGCAATGAGTGGATAGATGGACTTGTAGCGTGCCAGCATCTACGACAGCGCTGAGACCAACAGCTTCGGGGAATTTAGTCCGGTGCGCCCTAGGGTCCCCTCAAAAAGCTGCAACGGGCACCTAGGCTTAATTGATGTACTTCAAATGTGGCAGGATCTTACGTTGCCGTTTGAGGCAACAGAGCAGAAAGCTTCCTGGAAATCTTGATTATCAAAATTAGCAGCAACATTTGTTTACATATTATTATGCCAGGGGCAGCAAAAGAGATACGTGTAAAATTGCAGAGTTGAGTTGAAAACAAAAGTTGCAACAAAAAATATGTCACATACTTAAACTAGAATATTTGAACACTAAAAGGCAAAATGGATGCAGTAATTATAAACTTAATAATGCAAATGCGAATACGATAGTGTACGGCAAACCAAATTTCATATATAACACACATAAAAATGAAAAGCAGCAAAGATTATTTAAGACTACGTAGCCCTACCTGTAGACTGTATGGGTACGCCAATAAACTAACCCAACAAACATTCCTTAACTGTTTGTACGTACAATGCGCAGTCGCATCCAAAAGACCATAACGACATGTCATATTCTGAGGAATAAGATGTGATCACATTTTGGTGGCACCCGAATTTACTTCATGAGTTAATAATATGTGACAAACACATTTTGTACAGTAATGCTTGTCGTCGAAAATAATACTGATTTGTTCTGCTCGTCATGCTCAAATGAAAGTAACTTCTCCTTTTCGACTCTTTGGTTTCTGCTGACTATCACGATTCGTTGCAATTTGTCGATAATGCCGACACGCTCAAGCAGAAGACAGAGTAGAGTCATTTATCTGTCATTTAGCGTTTGGTGTGGTAGTAATATTTGATGCCCACTACATTGTACAAACGTTCATCAATAGAACCTAATTTTAGCACAGTAGGCCTATGTCTGTTTTAAATTATTTTATCCGACGAATGCAAGGACTGGCCATTTTTAAAACCAAATTCATTCCAGTCAGCAAGATTTCGTTATTCGTTATTTCCATGCCAGCTGTGGGATCTATTCTTAGACTATTTAGAAAAACAGCTTGTACTTATTGTCGGAATTCGTTTCCATCGTGTCATAGACTATAAAAGTCGACTATTGACTGTGGCGTCCAGCATTTCTAAGGGGAATTCTCCACTTCGGGACAAGCTGCTGGCTAGACACAAAAGCTCCAGTGACCATAAGATGCTCAGCTGTCGGTGGCATAGAAGCTGATTACATGCGTCACTTGACAACAATAGCCTGTGAAATTAGATGGCCGCGCAAGTCGGTTTGACAAAAAACACCGCGACTATTCTTTTTGGCTAAACACGTACAATATTTCTTTTTTAAGAGAACAAAATTAACTGTCCAGGGTATGCACAGATGCTAACTGTTTGTCAAATCAAATGGATGATTAGCAAATTGCTATTTTAGTCCGATTGCATTAAGTTATAAAGCTAATCACTGTTTTACAAAGCACGAGCGCAGTCAATGCTTGGCGATACAACACTACGATGAAAATGCTTCTCTTTATCTGTCATTCAGCGTTAGCCGCACATAGAAACCGCTTATAAAACGTGATCGGCTTAGCACTACAATACCCGTGCTTGCTCTTTTGAGGTCGGCAATTGGCACGCGCATTTTGAAATTAATCGTAGCATTCATCCGACGCAACGGCTGCTTTAACGCATGCGTTTTGGCTTTCGTTGCATACGTTGCGTGCGCTGTGTTAGATGGAAGCCCCGCTTTAATGGTTGGGTAAACAATCTGCTAATCTGGGTGATAAGAAAGCTGGAAATGCTAAAGTCCACAGCTCTAGATGAGTTTATGGAAACTGATTATTTTTTATATTAAATAGCATCAGGCGTAGCGTTTATAGGCAATGTGTTGCGGCACAGAAACGACAAATAATGCAAACGTGGTTTGTTTGACATCATATTACTCAGCTGCAAGTAGTCGACTACATAAGCCTACGATAAGATGCAGTTATATCATAGAAAAGAAAATTCAACATCCGCTTTAAAATGCAGAAGAAACAGCTTAGTCTAATGCAAAATTAACCACAAAGAACGAAAAATCAGATGATGAGCTCAAATTAATCCGACAGGCAGTCCAATGATCGGTGAACGAAGTATGCAGAAGGGTGTAGGCCTAGTCAGTAATACTGACGGTTGGACTAAGCTCTAAATTGCATTACATGTAGGCCTACATAAATGTTGGATGATTCGGGATGATTCCACGGGGAACGGAGCGACAGGAATAGCTTTTGTTGGCCCATACAGCTACTGTTTGCTGCTGTTTAGGCCTAATTCTCCCACGCAGAGCGCACACGAGGCTACGGTATGCTTGGTTCATTTAGTATCTAGACTCTCGCAGACTGCGTTAATTATTCAGCAGGACTGAATTACTAATACTACACGCATGAGAAGCCAACGGGCCGATGGTATCGCGTTGCGTTGCAAGCGTTTATCTGTGGAAGCCGGGAAACAGGCGACTGGTGGACGGACTGTCCCGTCCGTCGCCGGTCCGCCGGTCGATCTCCGTGCATCGCCACTAGCAGTACATCAGTCTGGCCGCTGGCCGGGCAATAATTCCACTCCCACTGATCACAACCACTCTTTCCAATCACACGACCGTCCGGTTATAAAACAAGCACGGCGCTCGCTGCGGCCATCCGTCCATGCAGTTGCTGAGGGTCGTATAGGCCCGACAGTAAACTAGGCCCAACGATAGTTAGTCCTATAGTTTGTAGTCTGCGTAGTTGGAGTCACCCAACGTAGTAGCGAAACTAATACCCCTTTTTACACGAAACTTAGAGCACACGTCGTGCATGTGTATATTGAATACGTGTGCTTGATGTGTGCTTCCTCGTGTAAACGGGGTATAAGATTAGGTGCGAGAGGCGACACGTAACAGAAAATAATATGACCATCTAGTCGTTCACTATAAACATCTACGCCATAAATGTGTCATTTCACTGTTACTCATGACCTGGTAAATGTTCATATCAGTTTTGGCCATTCTCATTACGCGCTTTTTGAAGTTAGAAATCCGTACGTGACGAACAGACAAACGGGTGACATACAGATATTCGAGATGCATAGCGCTGCTGTAGATGGGGTTTGAAATGAAAGGATCCGCATATCAGCAGATCGGATTACGAGAAATTATTATCCATGGAGCATGGAAAACATATCAAGCTGATAGCAGACAAATTTTACCACTTCGCTTAGGCTACTGTGTTCATGTGATCGTTGAGTTCGTTTGGTCGACAGCATTAAACACTGTCAGAAATGGTAGGTCTACAACGGGGACGTTATGTTGTGCGCGGAAGTAAATCACAGTGTTTTTAATGTCATCCGGCTTTCTCACAACTGATGTTAAAACATTTCACTCAGTAATAAAAAAACATTTCGTTAGAAGCAGCAAAACAAGGACAACAAAAACAAACCTAAACAAAAAAAGATTAATAAAACATTATTATTGTAAAGTTGACAATCCTTTAATTTCTCCGTATATCTAGGCATTATCTTGACTTCTTCTTTAAAACTTTCGAAAAAATAAACACCCTTTTTTCCGCAACAACCCTGGTAGTAGAACTTACCGTCCATAAGACGCTGATCTTGCCGAACCCGCAACATCCGAGTATACAGACGGGTTCGGGGTGTTTGTTGGGAACGGTGTGAACTCGGTGAACGGTTGTCGGCGTAGCTTGTTGCGAGTACTGCTGCTGGGCCGTGCTTACCTGTTTGCCCTGCGCCAGCCGGCCAGGTCCTCCGAACAGCGCCTTTCGTTCGGGCACCTGCTGTCCCAGAATTCCGTTCATCGTCGAGCAGCGCGAGAAACCTGACGCGACATCTGATGAGTTGACTGTCCAGTGTCCACTGTCCAGCCGCCGGTGATGTCTGGCGCGCACGGTTGCTGCTGCTGCTGCGTCCGCTGCAACGAACGCTGCAAGCTTAACGCCTATAGGCTTCTAATCTATAGGCGTGCTCATGCACTAAACCCAGCAACTTACCAAGATTAGTCTGCGTTCAGACGTGAACGTAACAAAATAAATGACGGAAGGTAATTGGCCCAAGGCCACATGGTCGAAATTAATGCGAAAGAATAAATAGTCGGCGCAGTTCAAAACGCCGCTAAAGACACATTGTTTGATTAAAGCTGATGCGCCTATAGTAACTTTTGTTTTTAGGCAACGCATAAAAATTGACTTTATTCTTATTACTATTATTATTTAACGTTTTTATCTTTTAACATTGTTTAGATTACTGCATGGTTAGGTTTATGCATTATCACATCAATTGACAGAAACCTGCCGTTTGAGAGTCGATTAACAATAGTCATAGACGTTTAGATTGCAACAGGACAACAGCCATAAAAGGCTAATATTATGCGCTGCAGCGCTGTACTACTACTATGTCGTCAAGTTTATTGATTTCGGCGATATCCTTTAGTATCAGAAAGTTTAAATTAGGTGGATATTTTTTTATTGTTCCCCGTACAAAGGACGGTAATGTTCGTCGAACGTATTTGCAGCGAGTAACGAACAAAACCAGTTTGAGTTTTAAAAAAATCAAATAAGTAAGAAAAACCGAACAATAAATCCACACACACGCAAATGCCCAGTAGGCTGAAAACTAAGACAAAAAATTGAGATAATGCTCACGAGACGCACGAAAGCCTATAGCAGTTCCTGTTCGCAAACTGTCAGTCTATATCCAGCCATTTCGTCGCGACTTTTACGGGGGTATAGCTCTTTGATGCCCTCGTGCGCAGATTTTCTTGAACCTAGAAAATCGAGACTTGGAGCACCGAAATCTACGTTCAATGATGAAAATTTCATACGCAGCTTGTCTATGTCCATCTCAATTGGTTTCGGCGCAATTCGCTCTTGAAATGTGTCTCGCAGCCCGAAATCGTTAAAAAAATCCATAAAAACCCCTTATTTTAGCGTTCAATGTCATCCAAGGTCAATGAATTCGGTGACTATCGAGAGCCAGCGTACGACTTCTTATTAGTGATTAATAGTAACATAGGCCCTATCTCGCACCGTTATTAAGATATACAGCGACTTATTGGCTAAAATCGCAAATTTTTCCACCCTCCTCTCATTTAGCGCTTTCGTTCAGTGTGACCCCCTTCAAATTTATGGAAGAGCTTTACGGTTCCTGAAACTAGAGTCTTCCAGGCAGCCGAATGTAAAGATTTGGTGATCCTAGCTTGCACCGTTTTTGACTGATCCACCCGTGTAAAAGACAGATGGATGGCCGGACAAACGGACAGACAGACAGAATTGCGATGGCTAAGACGCGCTGAAAGCAGCAGCTGCATTCGCGCGTAAAAAGCTGCAGTAACGTTGCTCAGCGGAGCGCCAAATGGAGCAAACTATCTAAACCGATAACGTGTCGATTATTTGCGACATTTGTTCGCTTTGTGTCAATCATATACCAGCAGCAGTTAAACAACCAAAATGCAAGATGTGGATTTGTAGTGGATTCATCATCATCGTCATCATCGACAACCGTGGGCTCAATGCCCGTTGGTGTCTGAC
>Ga0209454_1002001_pt1 | contig 13432 bp, 9 predicted proteins | sample WorMetHERISLAND1_2_FD_187400 | JGI IMG/M metagenome (GOLD analysis project Ga0209454, IMG submission 187400) | Marine gutless worms symbiont microbial communities from Max Planck institute for Marine Microbiology, Germany - Olavius geniculatus... | ecosystem: Host-associated > Annelida >...
TAGTTATGGTTAACTAATTTATCATTTTTTTCGTCATTGGCAAGGTTTGTTTTCGTGAGCGAAAATCTCACTGGAGGGAAGCACCTGCCGGTAGCGGTGGAAGTCGCTCATGTCGCTGCACGTCGATACGTCGATTAGCAGCAGAGCCCGGAACACACCCGACCTACCCAGCGACCGTTAGGCAAGCGTCGTACAAAGTGAAATCTCTTGTCGAAAGACGTCACTCGCATACGAGCAGAGTTCCACTGCCGATCACCTTCCGTCCGTCTACCAGCCTCAGGATCGAATCCGTGCAAGTATCGCAATGCATGCTGTAGCGTGGCTTCATGGACGCAGCAAGCATTGATACCTCGCTCGTTACCGCAGTGTTTATGACTGGCAGACTGCAGAGCTGACACGTAGCGTACTTATCATCTTATCCCGCTTGAAAGCAGTTGATTTGCACAAATCACGTTGACCGACATAGCGTGTAACAGATACCGTACAATAACCGCGCTGTGTGCATAACCTACTTCTTAATCAAGACCACAGAATAGGTCTGTATTCAGATGAAAATTTTTATCAACAGCAAATGTGAAAAATAAAGAAAAAAATACGGATAACTTAAAAAAAAGAGAAAAATATTTGTTTTTGCTAAGTTTTTTATATAGGCACTGGGTTTTATAATCTTTTTAATGTGCCGAAATATCTTTGTATAAGTTAATTAAACCGTAATAAGCCTAATTTGCTGCGTTCAGTTGCGGTTTGACAGCTATGCAATAAACAAAAATGACTTTATCATTTGACCGATGACCTTAAGCTCTATAGTTTTTAGCGGTTTTATCAAGCTAAATGCAACGGTTTATGAAAAGAAAGAAACAAAAAAACTCAAGTGAGAACAGTACTATCCATCGCTACCGAGGAGAGTAATTATGATAATGATTGGTGATTAACGTGTTCTGCTGACAGGATGCAACTGTAAGAAATCGTCAGCTGCTGAAGCCGAGAGTCGACACACCAAGTGCCGTCGCTATGGAGACAACACGTGAGCGTGTCGTCAAACTGTGCCGCGAAAAATGTCCTCCGCGGTCACGCTGCAAAGGCGCCGGATCGATGTGTGTTAAAGTTCTGCTTGTGCTCGTCAACTTCAGCTTTCTGGTTCGTCCTATCACGCACTTGTTACTAGAAAAATGTGCAGGCACTGTGCCGACATACTATGCGGCCCGTTCACCAATTTTCGTTTGTCTGCGCCCTTTAGTTTTTGAGTTATGAACCCGTTCGTGGACAGACAGACAGACAGACAGAGAGAAGGATCAGCGGACGGGCACGACCCGTATTGCGGCCTATGTTGCCTATTAGAACGATCGCAATAACACTGCATACTTTATATTACATGTATTATATTCTTTATCAAATTCGTATGCAACATTTATTACTGAATTTAACACTGTAATATTTGTGTAGCTTAACTTGTGATTCAAGCGGGTGCGTTGTCGTTCTGCGCGAAACCCGCAAGCCTGAGGCAAGAACCGAACAACCAATTGCATACAGCCACCCGGAATAAAATGCGATCATGGTCTAAAAAGCTATAGTTTTACTTAAAGTGATGTAGGCCTAAGTGTTTTTTTATCATTTGGTCAGTCGATTTTTTAATACGGAAGTGGGATTTTTTTTACCAATGACAACTGTAAGTGGGTGTGTAGAAGATCAACAGATCATAATGGGGACAGTTACAGCTAATGATATTGAGTGACAATTCGAGCATTCTCTGACCCATGATTACTGTCTGCGCCCGCAGCATTTTGTTGGCGTAACACCGACACCTGATGACGATGTTGTTGATGATGATGTGATGACAGCGGTTGCAGCAGCTGCACTGCCGTGATGCTGACGCTTGCCCACAGACAGACGGACGGAGGCCGCACAGCGTGGAATTCGATGGGAACGCCGGCAGATTATTTACTCATTACACGATGCCGTTGTCATCGATCCTGTCAGACCGACTTAGCACGCCGGCTGCGACTGCGACCGCACATACTGTCGCTGTCCATCCATAGGCACGGACTCCATGGGCGCGATCGCTTCTCTCCCAACGGCCAAAAGCTTACGGAGCGATGCCCCTGATTCCTGGAGATTTTTGCAACCGCAAGTCGCTATTTTATACGCTCAAATTAAACAGTGAAACTGCTAAACGATTTTTGGCATACATGACATGTATTTTGAATGTAAATGTGCTGTACTTGTTATCACTTGCACTTTGGTGTGTGAGGGCTAGAGCAGTTTACAGCAATACTCCAGACCCAGCTGTATTGTAACTAAATTTAAAGGTGGAAAAAAGAACTAGTGAAGAGGCGGGAGATGAGAGAGAAGAGAAAGGGGAAGAAAATGTGAGAAAAGAAGACACTGGCACAGCCATAGGGGACACTAAGAGCACCCCCAGGAGTTTACTGAGTTACTTAAAATAGTGCTAAAAATGACTAATGCACTGTTTCACACTAAAAATCAGATAATGTTCTGGAAAGGGAGCACAGTTCCCTCTCCAAACCTTTTTTTCGGTGGGGAGGAAACACCCCCACACCACATCTATCAACTGCCTTCCCCCTATATACATCAAGATTTTGGCTGCGCCACTGAGTGAAAGCAAGCTCGCCCTCTACAGTTACAATCAGAATTCGGCGCCGATGTCGCTGTCCATTATAGTGTGTATCCATCGATAAGCATCTCCCTGCAGACGTGTTTGATAGCAGAAACATTTGTTCGCATTTCACGCAGATTTGACCTTCTCATGACCATAATCCGTTTTTAGCGCGTTATCACATAAGTGCACATTATAAAGCTAAATTGCCTGTCTATTGTCAGGTATTCGAAAACAGCGTGTTTTAGTGTTTTGATTACGGTACTCTGTTTTTGAAACAGGAAACGATTCAATTTATGTTCGATTGCGGCTGCGACGAACTGTGACGTTTGCTGTTTAGGCCTAATTGTGTCGTTTATAAGTGCATTTACTTACTTGCTTGGGACCTACATAGGGCCACGGTCGTTAGGAGCAAAAGCGTTGAAGTTAGATAGCGTTTCGTCTAAAGCAGAAAGTGCAAGGGACCTAGCATAGTGCATGGCTGGCAAGTTTATATAGATTGCGACTGATGAAGCTTGCTGCAGAATTGAAGTTCGATCAGCAACTGATCGACGTAATGAATCCATCAGATCGATTACTTCAGCCGAGCTCTTGACTCGCTGGGTGGGCTACGAGTGACGCCAGTGCATTGCAGAGCCTAAGTACCGGTCCTAGCAGTTACTTTGCTTGGTGTGATCGATTGCTCGTTGATTTCATTGCTGACCACGCCTGCTGCCTGTAGCTTAAAGTGTGATACCAGGTCGTCGTCGTGTCGTCAGTTGGGTTTGTTCGCAGAAATCAGTTGTTTGATGATGCCAACATCGATCCAACTTTTGCCCCATCACTGCAAGCCTACGTGTAGTAATTGACACTAAACGACAAGTCGGTGAGTGAGCGAGTAGTTTCGTAACGGCACATCTCGTCAACGCACAAAGACATCTTGTGCACTAACACTGTTAATAATAACTGATTACAAAAATAAAACTGGTGCGAAGATCAATTAACGATCTCTAGCCACAATAAAACAAACCACAGAAACTGTGAATCAAAGTGATAAAAGCATCAAAATAAATGCAACATAACACAAATAGCCTGTTATCAGAGAATGTAGCTTAATGTGGCACTAAAGTTGTCCGTGACTCACATGAGGGTATCAGATGTGATGCATATCGCTGTTTTCTGTTCGACATCTGAGATATAACTATATACTGAATGTGGCAAAATCGGCCTAACCGTTCGAGCTAATGCTGCCATTTTGACAGCAACGAATGCTTACTATATTCTGCTGCTGGATATCGATAGAGCGGCTCTGAAGTCGTCTGTGAATATAACAAATAAGCCGTTAGACGGGCGACGACGTCGATATACAAGGCAGGTCAGTCGGCAATAGATGGTCGTCGGCGCGGTATTGCTTTCAGACTCGGTGCACAGTTGATAGACGTCGTAATTGTATCGAAACTGATTGCTGCGGCTGCTGCCGGGTATAAGTCGCAGAAATGACGCAATTCGTCTTCGGATTCTGATCTGCTTTGCAGTTACAATCCGGCTACGAGGGCCGTCGCCATAGCCATGACCGGTATGATCGTGGTCGTAGCAGTTTCGGGGTGATAAAAACGTTAATGGTTTTGACCATAATACGTTTTGCAATGAATGTGTATGACTAGTGAAATGTCGTTCTGTGTTAGAATTTTGGATAATTCGTACAAAAACTGCTTAATCCTAATTACAAAAGAATGCAGCAAACTGCTGATGATGAAGGGAAATTTAACAATGATGTGTGGCTATATATATAATTTTGAGTTGGATGCAATCGTTTGGGAATTCGCATAGAGGAGCTATCGACAGTCATATCAAGCTACATTTCTGCTGCTGACAGTGGAGGAAGGTTTTTGATGAAGCCTGCAAGATGCATGGCGTGTCCGTCAAAATTTGCAGTCTGCACTGAACAGTGATACTGTTTTGCATAAACAAGAATTAAAGCACTCTCACGATAGACTTTAACGTTTTATACCGGCAGCCATTTTCCTTTTCGTTTTGTGTGCGCGTTGTCAGCGTACATTACATAGCTGGAGTGTCCATAGCTGTGTATCCCACTGCGTGAAATGCATTTGATTCATTTACGATTGCCTCCGATCCTATTTATTATTCATAAGTTTGTCGATGTGAGAACATTTCAGCGTGTTTTCGGATGCCATGTAACGTGCGGTGGGTGGATGGGTGGCTTAGCACCGCTGGAGACTTCGTTTCTCGGTCTTTAACTAACTCGACTCCGCTGCCGCAGCAACGCTGCTTCTTATTCCGTGTCTTCTGTTGCTGAGCGAAGCCTGCTTTATACAGGCTGCGATAGTATAAGCTTATTCACAATCCGAGCATGCGGTGAGAAACAACCACACAATAGAATGATGGAAATTTCGCAGCATCTGTCTGCTAGAACAATTGGTTAAAATACATAAATCAGTCAGGGCGCAGTTAGCCTACTTCTAAGTCATACAGCCCTGAATCCGAATCCACTGGGTCTGAGTCTGAGTCCGAGACCTGAAAAAGTAACTTGAGTCCGACTCGAGTACTTTGTCGGACTCTACTAGGACTACACTACATCATTGCATACAGGCTGCGATATTTGTATCTTGCTTGCACGCTAATTTCTGCAAAATTCCTAAATTGCGATAAAGCGTCACGTTCTCCTGTGCACTTAAAAAGTGACTTCGGCTAAAGCTCGCAGATAAGATTAGTGACGTACTTGCATGCATTCGTGCACGTATGACCAATTGTCATTAAGAACGGAAACAGACAGTGAAATTATTTTTGTTTGTTTGTTATTGTTTAATGTTTATTTTTAGATGTTGATTTTATCGTATGCGTGGCGGGGTATTTTGCCGTCTCAAGTGCTATGCTAGCTTACGCTGTCCGACGGCTGTTACAGCCATCAGTAGTTGTGTGACTGATGAACTTATTGAAATTGCTTGCCGCGCGGCTGACGGCTGGCTGTGTTTTATTGCTGCGACTAATTACAACAGACGCTCAACAACGAATGCTGTCGCTTGTCATTAATCGACCCAGTCTTTCAATATCGACGTTCCACGCTTCTACGCCTGCCTCGCAACCACATCACACTGGTCTGCATACAGTGGCGACTGGTGACTACTGCGTAGCGCGTTGAAGTGCTTCGTACTTTGACCAAGATGTTATTACTGGCGTAGCCATAGGGGGCATTGGGGCACCTGTCCCTTAGAAGCCCATTCGGTTACTCAAAATGGTGCAAACATGCACAAAGACATTTAATTTAAGCACAAAAATTGAGAAAAAAATTTGAGAAAGCGTCACAGACTTCTCCCAGACTCTTCCCCTGGTGGGGAGGGAGACCTCTTCTCACACCCCTCTCCACAGGGCCCACACCTTACCTCTTATGTGCCCTTACATCCAGATTTGGGCTACGCCAACGCATGTTAGGCCTATCAGTCTTTGTGTTCATTCAACGCATTGCACCAAAAGGCCTACTTGTTTTGTGCATATTTGTTAGTATTACGTATTCATGTGATTTGTCAGTGGCGTTATTCGATCAGTCCCATTGTTGATCCAGTCCGGCCTAGGCCTGGTTGTGCATCGGTCACGTGGTTGTCGATCTATTGCGACAGAATTGTGGGCTTCCGTCCTCGAAGCTTCTCGGCTGCTGGCCCATCAGCGTGGAACAGTTTGTTACCGGAACTGAAGAATACATCACTGACTATTGGACAGTTCACTAGCGGTCCGCTAAAGACGCAGCTATTTATAGCCTGTGTGCACACGCTAACGCACAATCAATGCAAACGGAACATTTTCGTCAAACGCTCATGCGCGTTGTGCGGCAACCTGTATCAGCCAACAAAGGACTGTTTATGAATGAATGAACGGGGATGAATTCTGCTTACTAACTTCATCACGAGGACTGTACACGGCCATTCGTTTGTATATTTGTGTCCAAAATACATTTAAGTCTTTCCTATCGAGCACTGTATGGTTAACGACTCATTGAAGTGTCTCTATCGGTAGCTTTATACCAGTATTAGCTTATGTGTGATGTTGGTGTCAGTCATTGGTCGACTCTTAGTGACTGTTGAATGATGCAATGCTGCGGCTGCAGCTCTTGTGATGCGGTCACGCGCGCGCCTGTAGTGACGCAAGGGGACGACACCATGCTTCACTTTAGTTATCTTTATTTTGCCTCCAGGGCAGCCACAAACACACACAATCAAACCGAGGCGTTCTTTATATTATTTTCCTAAAGATCGCGCTAAACGAATGCACACAATGTCACCTATATTTCAACTATGTTGGCTTAATTGTGTTTAAAACATTTCTAGTGCATGCTTATAAATTTGTTTTATGTTTTTCTATAACTGTTTGTAATTTTATTTTACAATCGTTTTTGCAGCTAAGAAAACTACAGACTGACAATAAGTTTCGGTGTATTATATACCACTATTTTTGTTGCATTTTGCACATATTACAGTTTAAAACAAACCATGCAAAACACACGAAACTTCAACAAGATTTGGCCTTGCGCCACTGGGCGTCCCCATGCACTCCTCGTTGAGGACTAGGCGCCTGGTTACGTGGTTTGGTTGTCGCTCTACGCTGACAGTGATTAATTGAAGTCGATCGGTCGTTGCACCGCACAGCTCAGTGATAATTGTCAGCAGCCAATGTAGCTGTCGACCCGACGTTGTCGACGTCTTTGACAATCCACCACCCACCCACGACGTTCGTTCTTTTTCGCTCGCTTTTTCAACATTCTATCACTCTTCATCCGTCCGTCCGTCTGCGTGTCTGCTTGTGTGTTTGTCATGCCGCGCACCAGCGCGATCGAACATTTCACGGGAAAGACGCCTGAGATTTGTAATAATGACCCGATATTCGATCTAAATTTTGTATTGTTTTTTTCGTTACTGAAGAGAGCCAGCGATGCTTGTTGGTTTCGTGTTGAATTGCCGCGATAGTACACAATTTATTGATGTCTCAAATGTCATTATGTTCATTATTCATATGGAGATGCGTGAAAGTAATATATACGATAGCTATTTCGTAGATACGCGTAACCAACGTGCAACTCTGCATGCACAAGCAATATACAAGGGGTACTGAACACTGCATATACAGTCACACTGCAATTAGTCGAATTATCAGTTATTCAAATCAATCAGAACACGTTTATATAGCGCCATCGCGAACGAGTCAATTCGTGTTTTTTTATAGAAGAGCTACTTCAACGTTATTACCGGTAGCAGCATAACTGGTATATGGTGTTTGAAGGTGAGCGGCTTGGCAGTGCTCGGTCTCGGCGTCTGGTTGCACGTGAACGGTGACTCGTTGTTTTACACGCACCTCGTCCGCGCCTCTCCGCACGCCGTCAGTTCGTCGGCAACCATCGTCTCGTCGTCGTCGTCGTCGTCTTCAGTCGCCGTCCAGTCATCATCATCATCATCATCATCGCCCGTTGCGTCATCCAGTGCGTCATCGACCACGTCATCGCTCCTCACCAATGACGTCATCTCCGTCGACAGCTGGCCGTTTTTCATGATGGCGGCCGGAAGCTGCGTCACTCTCGTCGGTTTCCTCGGTTGCTGCGGCGCCTGTACCGAAAGTGTCTGCTTCCTTAGTTTTGTACGTTCCTACTTTTGACCACTTTACGCCACGGCGTCTTTTGCTTACTTATTCCTAAGACACTAATACAGCTAGAAATTCGTCGCATAGCGCATATATTTGGAACGTAAAAATTTAATAAATGTTTCCGACGTAGCTGGTTACATATAAAATAAGACTGACTTGAACATTTAATGATCTAACTGTTTGCGTCATACTCTCCCATTTACCGTATTGTTTGTAACTTAATTGCGTGTACTTTTTTTACTTTTAGCGAGTATTTCTGTTACAATCTAACTATGTGCTACAAGACACAGTGAAGATATTTTATTCATTCAATTGTTGAAAGTGTTTTATTTTACGTAACCATCACACTGTGTGTTTGTGACTGCAGTATTCCGTTCTGACGGTGCTTATAGTCGTCGCCGAGCTAGCCGGCATCGCAGTGTCAGCAGGCGTCAGACAAGATGTACGTATTCAGTGATTGATGATAACATAACATAACATAACATTTTTGTTTAATACACAAGGTTAACAAATGCAACTTGTACAAACGCGTGGTTGAGCAGATAAAAAACTTATGAAAATAATAATACAATTGGGGAAGATGATAGGGAGATGCAGGGGAAAAATTTAAATGACACCATCGGATAGCGCGGGACCGAAAATAGGGGGGGTAGGTGCAAACAGCTTGCAATTTTCTTTTAAGGGGGCCGAGTTATCGCCCATTTTGCCCGTGGCAACGGGGGTCGATCAGGGGTAAATATAAATGACACCATTAAATTGGCCAACCCCGAAAACCATACCTAAAACCAAAAATTACGACTTTATCTTATACATAGCCGGAGTTATGACAGCTTAAAGCATTGTTTAATTTTCCCCATAAGCGGCATTGTAATTTTTCAAATTTTTGTGAAAAATACGTGAAAATGTTAAATTTAAATTTTGTAACCCTTAAAAAGCACTTTCTTGCGCGAAACCGCGTCATATGAGCCATCGTGCCTTAAAATCAATTCAGTCGTTTTTTCTGTAGAGGACGGCAAGAAAAAAAGAAAAGGAAAGGAAAGGCATAAAAAGTCACGCAAGCGTTATATTTCACCTATTCGTGGGGAAGCCCCCGTAAACGGACTTTCGCCAAATTTTGCACATTAGGAAATATGCTGGACATAATCATCTGTGCAAATTTTGGTGTGGAAAAATTAAGGGGTTTGGGAAATACGAGGGGTCAAATTTTGGAGTTTCCCATTGAAATGGCTAGTCACCCTTACAACAGTGCTGCGCTACCTCGCAGCCTGTGATAGTGCAAGTCAGATCTGGCAAAGTGTTGAGGGATTGGCCACGGAGAAACTGATTAGATTTTATTGGCGGTCCGAAACCTCCTGTTAATTTTGCATTAGGACTTGAACCGTTGGACAGATTTAAATGTCATATGGCAGATGCACATAAATGTATGTTGGATAGGGGAGCTTGACTCCAGGAGAAAAAGAGATTTGTAGATTGAACCCCTAAGTCAAAACTTGCAATTGCCTACTTATGATTCATCAGGGACAGCACCGATTAACGATCCTGCGTTTTACCAAATTACTGGTTGTGAAACAACGTTGCAGTGGTCTGAACGTCTGTTGGTGAACCTGCAACATCAAGTCCAATACGACTACAACTTCACCGCGCAGAAGACTAACAACACCAGCTACGCGTACGGACTGACGCTCGCCTGGAACTCAATACAGACTTATGTACGACCACTCTTTCAGTCTCACACTCTGTCTGTTAGTCTGTCTTACGACACACGATGTGTCAATGTGCTTAGCACATCTCTCAATGCATGGCGTCGCTGTGGAATATATGCCCGATCCGTTTCCTGAATCACCGCAAAAAACGCTTAAATGAGGTTTTTACCCGTACCGTGCATAGCATGGGCAGGTGACGACAGCCTATGTCGTCTGTCTGTCCGTCCGTCTGTCTTGTGTGACGTTGATGAATTATGATCACAGAAGTTGGCTACCTGGAATTATTTTATTACACTAGTAATTGACCCAGTATCTCCGCGTCTTTGCGTGCATAACTTCAGCAATCTAGTGCAATTAAGAGAACATTTTTAATTGAAATCGGCTGTCCCCCTCTGATTTAACATTCTCGATCGGGGGACCCCGTACAAATTCAAAAAAAAAAGATTTACAGATTCTTGAACGAGTCCTTCGCGGAACTGACAGTGAAAGTTTCATAATCATAGCTTGCGTCGTTTTGACATAGGATCACACGGTGTGACAGACAGACAGACATCCGTACAAAAAATCCAAACGATGGCATTGCAGAGAGCGTACATTATACACGCATTGCATACCGCTACATCAGGTGAGCGAAAAGGCAAAGACATTTCATTATATTTGACATAGGCTACAGAGCGACGCGGCATCTGCCTGTGAGCACTAGCTGAATCAAAACGAGGTTTAATTTCGTGATGGACTACAGTCGCTACACGGTGTAAGGGTATAAAGCTTTAATCACGTGCGCAATACGAACGCGATGTAGAAAAGCTGAGAGCAGACTGCGACGTGCTTGCATTTTGTCTAGATTAGGCCTAACTATTAAAACCACAGCGTCGATTCGTTGTCAGTATTGGAGGAGGGGCCCTAAGGTCGAAAACGAAACACCGCAGGCGTCGAGTGCGTTGGAGAGTGGGAAGGAAGATACCACTCTTTAGCCGATTAGGGGGTCCATGCAGGAAGCGTTGTTAGCTTCCCCAATATGGTCTGGACAGAAGCTCTAGTCAAAATTAAATTTGGCGCTGTTGGCCTCAAAATCCAGCTAGGCGGATGGCCGCATCTGATGTCGGCGACATCTTTGTGTGTAAAAATATGTTACAAAACGCACAGACAGTGGCTTTTATCCCTATACCTGGTGGGCTTAGCTTGCGCCCAGTGAAAAATAGGGGAAAAGTTTATTAAGGGTGTAAATCAAAGCTTCGTTATGTTTGACTGGGCAATCTACACGGTGTTTCATAAAAAAACCTTTTTGTTTTTTTCATAATTCACCTAAATAATTTACACAAAATTTTTACCAGTTGTAGCTGAAGAAATACTAGTTCATAATATTTCAACAAAATACGGCAGTTGATTAAATACTCTTTGTTAGTCGTGACGTAATTTTGACTTCATGATGCGTCGGGAGTACAAGCTTGCTTGTCTCAACTGGCGCTGTCAAGTTTGCACCCGTGACACATTATGACGTCAGCGTCTATGACGTCACGACTAGCAAAGAATATTTAATCAACTGCCATATTTTGTTAAAATATTTTGAATTAGTATTTTTCAGCTATAACTGGTAAAAATTTTATGTAAATTGCTCATCTATTGAGTGAATTATGAAAAAAAACAAAAAGGGGTCCTTTTTATGAAACACCGTGTACACACTTAAAAAATTTCCTTCCGATATTTTTACTTTCCCCCTATTTTTCACTTTACGCCCTCAACAAAACTTCTCTTAGAGAGAGAAAAAAGAGCAAAGGGGAGAACTTCAGTTCGAAAATGGGGAAGGTTGTGAACTCAAAAGTGGGAGGGAGTTGCGCCCGATTTCGATTTCAGATTTAGGTGGGGTGGAAGCCACTGCGTACACATGTCATGTTGTGTACACATTGTGTATACAGTTGAATTGCTGCGGCGCGACGGGTCCTCAAGACTACCTGTACAGCTCGTGGTTCAATCACACCAGAGACTTCACAGGCGTCTTCGTGCCGCCCACCTGCTGCCGGCTGCTGGCGCCCCTTGACCCGGTCAAACCTCTGGTCAAGGACGAGAATCTGTGTCAGGTCGAGGCGATTGTTCACCGAGCCACTGCGCAGCCCATCACGCAACTGCACACCCAGGTATAGTCAGCACGCGGCCCCCTTGCCTCTCAACTCTGACGCAATACAATCCTCAACGATTCACAGAAACACCGTTACAGTATTGAATCAGCAACGAGTTGTTAAGAAGCATGTTTTGAGTATTATTTCATCATAATTGCCCATTATCTCTCTCGACTCAAGCGAGACGATCAAAACGTGACTCGTGTCTGTGTACAGTACCCATTCCCAGGCAGAACTCACCGAAGATCTTTGTCATGAGATAAGTATATTTTAACACAGTCTACAGCTACACTCGTTACACTTGCACGATACATCTTAGACCATGTTAAAACTTATAATTATTAACTGCGGCCGCAATACGCGTATTAATGGCAGTTTGGCGTGGGAAGAACAGTCCATGCAGGAACACGATACTCAGCAGTCAGCTGTCAGCAACGGCCTCACTCAGTGCGACCGCAGAGGACCAAGGAATTTAAGCGTTGACTTTCCAAGATGTGCCAATCAGTTTAGCGATTGTACTGTTTCTTGACTACATTTTGGCCGCGGTTGTTTTGCGTGAAATTCCTAAAGTGCACTGTGTAACCTGCTTGATTTAATATGATATAAATCTTTAGTTGAAGTGTTGAGCCTGCGACTAATGTGCAGGGCTGTCATGAAGCGCTGATTGAATGGATTGAACGTCACGAGCACATTGCCGTCATCCAACAGTCTGTTATCATCATGCTTCAGGTATATACTCTATAGCGTGCTCTCTTTTTTCACGTTACGCGTTTTGCTTACAGGCAGAATAAAGGGAACTTTTTTCGATACTATTTTTTTGCTAAAATCCATGCAAGTAAGTAAGTAAGTAAGATTTTTTGTCTCTACATTCATGGCAAACTTATGCAGCAAACCTTAAAAAACAAATGTACGCGTAAAGACATCTCCTCCTCACAGGAGAAAAGTATGAAGAGAGGCAGTGCCCTTTTCCAGAACATTTTTGATATTTCAATTTAAAGTCAAAATAGCGTAATTTTTTTTGTAAACTCTGTGATGCTAAATTTTGTTTTTATTTATGATTAAAACTGTAAAAATACACCTTGAATGCATAAACTGCCATGATGATTGACTTGCATCGATAAAGAACGTTATTTATTGTTTATTATTACTTAGTTTTACATGAACATAGCCAGAAATTGGAGTCGCGAGGGGCGAACTGAGACCCTAAGGGCCAAAAGTCGATCCGGAAGGCCTGCGAGAGAGGCCGGTCTGGGGCGGAGTCCCGAAAGCAAACGTTTTTTTTTGCATGAAAACTCCCCGAAATGCATGTAGTTGGTAAATTTTAATAGTTTTACTGCGCAAATTTATAATGCACTGCATATGCAAGACAAAGC
>Ga0209454_1002002_pt1 | contig 13430 bp, 8 predicted proteins | sample WorMetHERISLAND1_2_FD_187400 | JGI IMG/M metagenome (GOLD analysis project Ga0209454, IMG submission 187400) | Marine gutless worms symbiont microbial communities from Max Planck institute for Marine Microbiology, Germany - Olavius geniculatus... | ecosystem: Host-associated > Annelida >...
CGTCAATAATTTCCATCTATCTTAATCTGTGGGCCCCAACAGCAGGTCCATTACAAGGTTTGACTGTCATGCAGCAGTGTGTCTACCAGATAAAGTTTAAAAATGTTTGTGAAGTCAAGAATCGACTGGTAGTGCCTGGATTGGTCTGGAGCAGAACTTTATCGATACTGCTGTCAATAAATGGAGAAAACGTCTGCTTGCATGTGTTCACATAGTGGGCCAACGCTTCAAGCAATTTTACTGCAGGCAGTTGAAAAATGGACAACTGAGTGAAATGTCAGCCATAGTGTCAGAAATGTGAACAAAATGTGTTTATACGCCTTATGTTAATTAAGCAATCATATCGCATTGGATAAAAAAGTGATATTTTGCTGGTTGCGTTTTCCCAAGGTAGTGCGCTAACAAACGTTGGGTGAGGTGGGAAACTAAACGGTCATTTGATGGCAAGTTGTGTCAGGAATATTCATGCCAAAAATTATTGAAATCTGTTAATTTGTTTTCAAGTTACAGTCGAAAATGTCGGGGATGTTTTTTTGGGACACAGTGTATTTACTTATGCCTGGTAGATCTGGTGGCTAGTCTTCTCAGCACTTGGGTGGCTTTAGCACTCACTGGACAGTTAGGCTCAGTGCAGTGGGTGCATATGACCCTCGGCGACTAAACAGATGACCGCATACAGTGACGTTACCAGGCTGAAAATATCTTGGCTTGTCATTGGTGTCAGTGATTGAGATATGGTCTGACTCGCAGACTAATTTATGCTAGTCGGTGTTGTGCTGGACGTTTGATGACTCTCATATATGTCTTTGCTGTTTGTTGTCATACTGTATATTGCATGCTACATTTCTTGAATGTGTAAATATGTAAGTTTTGTCCTTTAAAAATTTCAACTCAAATTTTCTTTATTTTTTAGTTTTTTGAAGCAAAGTCCGTTGTCATCCACACTATTTCGCACCTATCTGTTGCACAATTTTGGGCTTAATTTTCTACATTATTAAAAATTTATTTCTTTTCCATCAGCTTATCCTGTTCAAACCTGGTCTGCTGTCAGTTATAGCGCTTCAATTTTTTGATAATGTTACAATATAAGGCGACTTAAGAATGAACAAAAAATGTCGGTCTGTTTTATTCAACAGCTTTTGGCAGATTATTCTAGATGCATTTTTAGTGAAGGAAATGTCTATTCTAAATCAAATTGTTTCAGTGAAGTTTTTTTGGTCTGTTTGCTTAAATTTCAGTATTTCTTAAATCCAAAGTTCTTTTGTTGTCCGTCCAAGAGTCTTGTTCTCTATACTTCCATTTGTCGATTCTGTTGCTGTTTCTGCTACATCTTTTGTATGCATTGTCAGATTTTTGTCAAACTTTTATTGATTTGTTAGTGCATCATGTGCATCTTGGGTCAAAGAAGAACCAAATAGTTTTCAGGGTCAAAAAGTCAACCTGTTTAGTTCTGATTATTCACTTTTATCATTTTCAGCAGGATCAGTCATTAAAATTATCTAACCAAGACTTTAAACCATATTACTTGATATGTGAGTTTTTCTCATAGAACATTTGCAATTAATCGGTAATACTCAGCATTTTTCAAACTTTTGCTGCAGCCATTTTATTACCCCGCATCATGCCTGACTGTCCATCCCACGTGGACTCTTAAATCGAAATGAAAATGTGCAGAGAAACCAAAATCGTTGCGATTGTTTCCCAGGGCACGAGTAAATGGTGTGCAAATTTTCACGTCAAAAGGTCAGGTTGGGTGTGGCCTCCTTATATCTCGACACTGTGCCTACAACATATGTTTTTAGTGTAAATTATTAAGTGCAGCTTTATACATTAGGTGGCGGCAGATTATGTCACGGACGTTGTTGCGGTGGTCTTGATTTTGTGCTGTTGTTTGTTACTTCGCTGTTCTGTTTGTTCGGTTTGATTTATTCGCTGGCTGTTGTCTCGCATGGTTCTTGTTTGCCGGTGCGTCGTAGATTCGTGTCGTGAACGCGTTCCGTCAGGGACTCGATGGTGCGGACAGCTTTGAGAAGCGAAGTTTGTCGTCAGTGCACAGTCATCTGTCGTTGCACACACTGCAGCTGCGTACTGCCGCGATGCTGGCGGCTGAACAGAAAAGTGCATTGAGCTCCGGTTACGACACAGCTTTATCGTCTCTAACAGAAAACTTCTCATCGCAAAGAGTTTGACTTGTGTAACTGTGAATGAGACACTGCATCGTGGCTGGAGTCACGGTGGGGCAGTTTCCTTCTCATTTTAATTGTAGCCTGTTGAAGATTTTTCTTCTAGTGAAGTTTTTTACAGGAAAAATTTATACTAAATTTGGGGCTGGAAATTTTTGTTTTTGGGGGATTTAAAACCAACATTGAATTTTTAGCAAGCATAATCTCATCTATTGAAAATTTGTGTCATTCTGCTCCCGCCAACTTTTTTAATCCAGGACATCGCTGGAACGAGATTTGTGCAAGACCTGGGTCTGATCTATTTAACTGGTTTGTGAGGCCTGTTGATTTCTCTTCTTGGCTCGCCCAGCTTGTTTTGATGATTGTACACTGGCTGGCTGGATTTTTTGTTGCCATGTTTCAAAATCAGCAGTTCTAGATGTGACAATCAGCTTATAAAATGGATCACCATTGTTTGAAACACATTTATTCTTTTTGGGCATAGTTGTATCATTGTGTTTAAAGTCCAAGTCGCACGAAAAAAGATATTGGCTAAATATGTGTAGAATGTAATGCTAATTAATAGTACCCCTGATCAGTTGAAATATAAACATCGCTTTACATCAATTTCAATAAAAATACTGCTGTGCGAATGGAATGATGACATCACGAACAATGCTTTGTTTATAGCATGTATTGCAGCGTGTGAGAAAGTTAACATGCCATGAGCTGGCCCTTGCGTCGATGCAGCGAGCTCTCAGGGAGGGGAACTCATTTGCATTCCGGAAGCAGAGATCGGAATCTGTCGGCGATTGGTGCAACAGAAAGGTCATACCATCGGCCTAATTTTGGTATGACAGCAACTTCTCGAAATGCAAGCAAAGTTTTTTCACTCGGTACCGCGCTCCATCAACACTGCTAGCATTCAAATTCCGTCGAACGCTACATTGACGCTAAAAGTTGCTTGTGACGTCACACTTACGTCACATTTATCTGCGTTAAACTATATTTTTACAGTATACAGATAACACTGGCAACAGGAAGATTAATAAATATTGACAAATTAACATTTGATTAAGCCAATTAGCGCTTTGTAACAGTTACGTAAACTGATGCGACTTGGACTTCAAATGTTTAGACTTAAATGTCCGAGTGTAGACACCCTGGCCATTTCAGCTTGGCCATTTCTTCATGTTTGGTTGTAATGATTACTGACGATGGTGACAGCTATCGTTAGGGACAAAACGAAAATTCTGCGTAACAGTGGACCCTGTTATCAGGACTCTTGGCATACTTACCCAATATCGAGGCTAACTGTTCTTTTATAAAGCTGGCCATCTGGCCGACTTGGGTTGTTTGTTAGTTTAATAGGGTTTAACCCTCGTTAGCTGAAAGTGCTGCAAAAGGACATGAGCTCCCAAACAATGGAGCTACAGTGTATGGCCAAACATTAATAACCAGACAAAGTTCTTGTATGCGTTCTTAAAGTGTTGACAGCAACGTCTCACCGTACTCAATATTGGATCGCTTGGACTATTTTTGGACTTCATTGAGTAGTTACATTAAAATGACACATTGTCTGTAATAGATATTTGTGAATGGCCACCCACTGTCATTCTGTGTGTGATCCTTTTCATTGTTTGCTAGACTGTAGTACACTGTGTCTGAGCTAGTGGGTAATGACAAATGGGTAATGAGAAAAATTATTACAGCTAAGTCAACAAGATAAGAGCGGTGTGACCAAATTTGCGAGAATGCTAAGTAGTTCTTTATTGTCCAGCATTTTTTTCTCTTCCATTTTTTTCTGTCATTGTCGTTTGTGGTGCCTTTATTTTACATTGTTGGATACAGTCCATTTACTGTAGAATAGTGCGTTATTGCTGCACAGACCACAGGGCTTTTGATGTTGTCAGAACTGTACAATTATCTGCTAAAGTGTATTATATGTCAGCACGTATTCAGCAGAATTCAGTGTTTCTGAATTTGTTTGTGTGTTTTTTTACATTACAAAGTCTGTTTTCCACAAATTGCGCATAAATGTTGGCAGTAGATGTGTAATATGTGGAGTTGTGGACTATTTTAACAGTGTGATATGCACAGTTTAGGCCTATCTGCAAATGATATTTCTGCAGAAAAATAATTTTGCCACAGAAATGCTGTTGTTGATTTATTTTATTGTTATGCTGCTTGGCATTTTTCAAATGTATTCCAACTATTAGTATATTTCCAAATACAGTGCCAGTATGCTATTCTGTTTAACATCTGTTTGTCAAATACGCTTTTACTTTTTCTCACCTTGTGGCAGTTTTTTTGTGTTAGAATACGTCAGATGACAAATTTCGTGGCCGGATGTCATAGGAGCTACAGTAAAGCTGATCTAAGTTGGGTTCTCTTAGGATTAATTTTGTGGAGGATTTTGTTGCATTTACTTTTATTTTTATAGGTTTAATTTGTTAGTATTATAGCCAAGCTGTTAGTTAGAAAGTCATTTCCAAGGCCACCTCGTAGTTCCTTGAGATTATTACGCCAATATTTGGATTACAAGTTTTGTATTTTGGTAGTTCTTTGTGTGTATGTTGTTGCTACTGCTTTGATACTACCTTAACTAATTGGTCTGTAGGCATAATATACACTGTAGGTAGTTAGTCTGTGTTAAATATGCTGTTGAAGTTGAACCAGCCAGCCATGACCTTCAGTGATGTTTGCCGTGGCCATTCATAGCTATGAATAGAGATAAGAGGTGAACATTTTGCTTGATTTGTCTGTTGCTAGTAATGTGAACAAGGAAAGTCAAGTTGTGCTATTTGAATTGTTTTTCATTACGGTCTGCTATAACTCTTTTAAATTATATTCATTACATCCTTAGCATTCTCTACAAAAAAAACAACTTTGGCTGCCATTAACCTATCCTTCATTGTTTTGAAATTGTTCAAGTTGCTCGTGTCATAACGTTGTTGATTATTTGCCGTTTTTGCACTTTTGTAATCATTTGCTATATTACATTAGAAGATGTCTGTGTTATTATTAATGTGGTTATTATTATTGCCATTGCTTCTTTATAAGTGCATTATATAGAATAATATATAATTATATAGAATATAATATATAGAATAATATTGACATCAGTGTCACGAAGTGTATAGATGCCAGCAGTTGACTTTGCATATGACAGTCATCGCCTCGTTATGGTCTCTATGCTGCACTGTTTTATATGCTTTTGTGTGTTTTTTATTTCCTAGTGTGTGAGGATAATGACATGACTTCTGTCACCTACGTAGGCATTGTAATACGTATTCTTCTTTATTACCCTTTCGCTGCAGTGATGCTGCTTGGGCATTCAATGTGAAGAATATCTTAGTAATTGTACTCTGCAGCAGAAGGTGGCGATTTGGCTTCGTTGATTACATCGATGCTGAGTCTGGTTAGTTCTTGGATGGTTGGCTGTCTACAGATGGGTAAACCGTCGTCTTGGTATGTAACCAGCCACGAAGGTCAACTCGGCTTGATCATGCCCTGCGGTAGTTGCATGAGAACCAGTGACAGCTGCAGTGTGAACAGGTACGCCGTACTATGTAAGCGAGTGTCTGGCTGAAGGCGAAGGAAATGGAGATCTGCACTTCCCCATGGGCGTTATGCTTCGGAAGGACATTACATTTTCATTTTACGTTATGCAGTATTTTCCAGAGGTTCCGTTTGCTAACGTGATATTGGAGTATCAGCCTAACTAGATGTGCGGCAACTCTGGAATAGTTTGTTACTTCGACAGAAAATTAATTACATTGCGAGTCAAATAAAAACGCTTGTTGCGCAGTTTTTGTCATGATTATGTAAACATATACCGATTTCCAAAATTATTTCACTGATGCAGTTTTCAGGAAATTTTCTGGTTATTTAATGAAGTTATAAAAAGTGGTGGTCGTGTTGTAATAGTACTAGTACTTAGATGTTACATCATTCCGTGATGGTTGCGTTTTGCTTTTGTAACTCATAAGCTTGCCGAAAGCATGTATAGGACAAAATTGTATTAGACTGAATTTTGTGTTGGATTTATTTTCATCATTGTAAGTTATTGTGAGATCATATTATCTATGGATACCGCAGTTTTGTGGTAACTGATGATATATTTCATTTATACGATAATGTGAAGAGTTTCCACTAACATTCCGGTGACCATTGCTGTACTGTTTTTGACACTATTTGTCCACTTTTGCTGTGAAGATTGTCATCACATTGGATACATTCTGAATTTTGTATAAGATTTTATGATGTAATGTGAAACTGCATCGTCTGAAGTGAATTTGCATTTTGAGGTGGTGTTTTCTTTGTCATTCCTTTGTGGGGTAAAATTGGCTGCAAGAAAGAATGTGTATTCTGTGGCTAATGAAATATGACTGTGCAATTAATAATGATGATAGTAATAGTCATTTCATTGCGACCAATTTTTATCTTGTGTCTACCGTGCACATGCTCTGCGTACTAGGCGCCAGCACCATTCTCGGCTCTCGGCAGAGGTTTGAGATCTGTGGTAGCTTCTAGCTGTAGATATAACGAGTAACGTGACCATCGATGATGTATACGCTGCTGTGAACGTTTCATTGTCTGTGAGAGTTTTTCGTGCGTGACGATCGACCAAGAAACGAGACTGTTTCTTCGTGTAAATATGTTATTGCGGTATTTTCAGCGAATACTGCTGGCTGCTGTGATTTTATTGTTATGTTGATGTCGTTGTGTAATGTTCATAGTTTGCTTCTGCTGCTGTTGCTAATGTGTTGTTTCTGGCGTCAGGGGCTTCTGTCCTTCTTTAACCCAAGTTTCACATTGGCCCTCTCTCCTTTTTTTTCTTAACTTTGTCTCTTTTTAGCTTTTTCCTGTTTTTTGGGCGTTTTCTCTAAATCTGTAGTTTGTGTCTGGATGGTACTGTAAGCTGTTTCAGTGGGATCTGGGGTGAATTTCCAGTCACCGTCGATTCGGAGCATTTTGGTTCTGAAAAAAACGCTAGTTTGTATCAGTTGAGTCGTAAGAAATTTCTCCTGGAGTGGCTGGAAAATATTCGTCATTTTGCTCCACGGTTCATATGGCTTAGACGCCCTTGGTTGGCAGCAACTGTAAATTGAGGCTTTCCTGTACTGTAAATAAAGTTTTTCCACTAGTTAATTTGCTGTGTACATACTGTAATGTTTAGCTGATGTCTGTAGTGTTCTCTATTGCATTGACTGTGTCGTTGCGTAGTGTAGTTCGTGTCAACAGTGCCTTTCATTCGCTTGAGTAATAGTTGCTGCTGCTGCTGCTGCTGATGATGATGATGATGATGATGATAACAAATGTGTCGATTATGATGCTTGTTATTACTCGCCTTCCCACGGTTGTACAAATTGCAGGCATTCGCTGCCACAGCTACTGACTATTGCTTAGAGCGCCACTAACAAATACATGCCAACTCAGCCTTCGATCCCTCCAGGATCCTGCCTGGATGGGTTAAGTTGGGGCACATTCATCTGTGTTGGGTGGCAAGTAACTCTGTGATCCCGTATAGCATGTGACACTTCCATTCACTGAGGTGTGTTTCCGTATAGCACTGTTCCCCACACCTTTCTCAATCTTCAAATCTGTTGCTTATTTTTCGTTGTGCATTTCTTCTGTACGCTTGTAAGCATATGCCCTGTGTGAGTTCTGTGTCTGGTAGCTGATGCTAAGCAGGCTTGCAGTCTCGTTTGGTGTTGAGGAATCTTGATTTGCTTTTACACTGACTGATTCTCATATGTACCCATTACCTAATCCCTCCGTGATATTTATTGCATTTGCATTTTTCATAATTTTTAGTACCAGCCATAAAATGTACCTTTTCCCCAGACTGTTTTGTTTCCGTTTTTCTGTGTGGGAGTTCAATATGAATTTTGATGCAGTTTCAATGTTGCATGCAGTCGCACAAATACTAATAGTGTTGATCTTACAGCTAAAATTCGACATCACAAAGATGCGCCTGACAGTGTGTTCTGCAGGGTCCAGTATAAATGCTTCTGACTTCAGCTCGGTTGCTGTGTTTATATTCTTGTAATTGCTGCTTTTATTGAGTGGCGTCTGGCGTTTTCATCTCCCCACTCTTGATACTCAAGGAGACAAAAAAGTCGTGAATATGCGGCCGTCCTAATAAGCTGCATTACAGGTCTTGTCTGTCCATCTCTCCGTCTGTCTGTCTGACTGTGCTGTACAGGCTTTTGACTAGAAAACAAAATTCTATAGAAAAAAAACTGGAATTCGTCCAAAAGTTACAGCAGCAGTAATCGGCGTACCAGTTTTTAGTTGAAAAGGTCAAAGGTCAGAGTTTGCTCTAGGGTTGTGCAGGTATGGGTGGACGACCATATAATATGTTGGCATTTGACTAACATATTTTTTTTCTAGTTTTTGCATACTTAGCCAATTGTCTAGCACGACTGGTGATGTGCATGTGATAATGCTGATTGTCACTAAAATGACAACGGTATTTCTACTAGCGCATGTAAGTAGTAGGCCTATGTAGACCTGTAAGCGAGAGCGAGCGAGATTTTTCCCGTGAGCGTGCGACAGTACATATGAGCGAGTCGAAACGAGCGAAATTTAAAACGGCACATGATTTTTACGCGCGGTGTTCGTCTGTCTGTCCATATCACACTCCATGCGACACTATCAAAACGGTGCAAGCTAGGATCACGAAATCTTCAGTCGGCTGCCACAAATTAGACTCTATAAGCTTAGTTTCAGGATCTTAGAAACGGTGTGAGATAGGGCCAAGATCACTATTAATCGGTTATAAGAAGTCCCATAAGTCCTTTCGATCGACATTAAAATCAGCGACCTTGAACAACCTTAAAACCAAGAATAAAGGGTTTATTAGTGATTTTTTGTGTTTCAGGTTACGGCGCACATTTGAAGAGTGAATTGCGCCGAAATTACTGGAGATAGGCCTATGGACAAAGACAACCAGCATTGAACCTAAATTTTGGCAGTTGAAGTTTCGAACTTTTGACTGCCGATGTTTAGAGGGACCTCAAAGTCCTCAATCACTTTCACCTTGGGTATCATCACACACTTAAGTTTAAAGGAATCGACTTCCACGCGATCTAATGGAGATCACATGAAAATTATGAAAATTAGAAAATTATGAAAAAAACTAGGACCTACTCAATTTATACAGGGTGCGACAGAAAAGTAATCCCCTGTCGTTTTTTGCAAAATTTTAGAAAAGGACTTAAAATTTTTGGATGGAACCTAAGAACCTTGCAATTCCTCGCTTTTCTCGCTGAGCGAGAAAGCGAGCGAGATTTACCTACGAGCGGGCGAGAAAACGGCTGGTGAGTCGCTTACGTGCTCCGTACCGATAATGCATGCTGTGACTGCTTGCCTATCCAGCTGTGACTGTGTTAATTCATCTTCGTGCGTGGTGCATGTGTTATGTTTTTTCTTGTGTGTTTTGTATATAACTGTTCCATGCACGCTGTACAGTATATAGTCATCTGTTTGACGAAGCTTCAGGGCAATTAAACGGAGGCTTATTGGCTGTTCATTTGTATAATTACCGTTATTTTTGTTTTATTGATCACGTGGAGGATTTCCATGTTTATTCTGTCTATCGCAATCGCAGTAATGTAGGAAAAGAATCTTTTTCTTGATTTATGGGTTTGGTTCATTATTTGATTTACCATGCATCACAAGCTGATCTACTGTTTCTTGAGCAGCGCCCCATCCGTCCGAAATTTGTTTTTACCTCTTACGAGTAATACACAGTACACACTGTCAAATGTTACCACTCCCGTGGAAAATGATGCATAGGCTTAGTGCGCAAAAGAATCTGGATTCAGGCATTAATCTGATTCTTCTTCTCTTGTGTTCCTCTACACAAAATTTTATCAAAATTCGCTCGCAGCTTTTAGCTGTTTTCCAGACACACAGACGCCTGGGACGGAAATTTCTCAGCGGGATAAGGGGCGAAGTCGCCAGAAGCTGAAGTGAACAATTGAAACGCAAAGTAAACCTAGATTTCGATGGCATCTCCTCTAGTCGCATGGAAAACAGAAAGTCGGTTTCGAAAATATTGTGCAAATGTTACGTGTACTGTTTTGTTATTTTGCGCGCTTCAACGTCTAAACATTCAGGGCATAAATATTTTACGCTAAAACGTTTGCGAGTATGTTTTAACGCACTGACTGTTGTTACGGCAGCCGTACAAATAAATTCGCTAGGCGTCGACACTAGTGTCGCTTGCTATCGTTAGCGTTATGCGAAATGCAGCACAATATTAGGGTTAGGGTTAGGGTTAGCGTATTTCAGAGAATTATGTGACGGTAGATGAGCACCAAACAAAGGCTGTAACATATTGGTCATTAATTTCAGTCTACTGGAGGCAAGCATTCAGGGCACGTGTGTCGCACAGTCACGTCATGTTCAGATTGTTTAGTGTGTTAGATAAATCTAACAGTAATACGCAGCGTTAGCAGTCAAGTGGTCTAATGACGAGGTAAGTGTGAGCCATAGGCCTAGTTTGATGCAGATTAATTTAAGCTTCAAGTTGCCAGCAGGATGGCTGTTTTTATCGTGTCTCTATGCTAAATTCCGGGTGGCGCAAAAAACGTCCCGAAAACTTTGCGTTCATTATTCAGCCGAGTGGTCGAAATGAATCGGTGCAAAAGCATATATGTAACGATTAAACATCTCCGAATATGTGTAGGAATTTTCGCCCAAAACACTTCCGTATTAGCCGTGATACAAACAAAATAGCGTCACACACCATAAAGCAACTTTTGCAAGCGGTTCATCATTTGCGTTGCCGCTTGTACGCAGGCTGCGCTAAAACGTCACAGTAGGCCGAATCATCAGTCAACTAATGGGTAGAAAATGTGCTGAATAGGTTCTCCATTCTCCATTCTCCTGCTGGAAGATGAATCCGATGGACAGCCAGCGACTGCTTTAAAGGAACGATAATTTAATGATAATTTCTAAACAAAATAAATTACTGTTTATTAAAACGTTACGTGTTACGTCATTGGCAGTAACGTGGTAACCGGTTTTTGAAAATTAAATAGCTTTTTAACCTCAACATTTTAATGCTGAAAATCGGTAGGCGGTTATGTTAAAAGGTCTATAACTTCGTCGTTGTTTAACAAAATCACATTTCATTTGGCAGTTAGATGTGGGACGTTCTAATAAATAATCCTGTAAAATTTTAAATCAAAATTCCAAACGGTTGCTGAGACAACAGCGAAAAACTTTAGGGGTCTACTTTTTTGCCGCACCCTGTACTCCTCTTTCTGCTAGCACACTGAGCGCCTTCGACGTTATGACAATTAACGCGCTACGTAAATTACTTACCTACTCACTCATCCACTATTTTACTGACTTATGTTTGATGTGTGATAGATCCGCGTGGCTAACGTGTTCCAGGAGCCCGTTGTGCCATCCACGGCTGCGGCGCGACTACCGACACTTCGTGCGACTCCCGGCAAACCGTCGTTCGCTGCAATCGTCGCCAAGGCGCAGGCAGCAGCAGCAGCAGCAGCCGCCGCCAGTAACACGACCGCTACCGATACCACGACCAGTAACCCAACGACACCGGCCGCATCCCCCACGGTACCAGAAGTACAGCCCGCCTCGGCACCCAACGCTGAAACCATCGCGTGAACATCGGTCGGTCGGAGGCGATTTGCAGTACCCAGCCAGTTCGGTTGCATCCATCGACCCGTTTTGCGAATAATTTTCATTGGTGTGCGATGATTTTAATGTCACTTTTATCACTGCGAAAAAAAGTAAAAAAAAGAATAGCAAAACAATTACATTCTGAGACTACGCATATTCGGACATCAACGTGCAAGGTCCAGTGGAGGACCACAGTAGCAGTCATAGCGCCGTGGGAGGTGGGGGCACAGCGGCGCAATTGTCCCCCCAATTTTGGCCTGTTCGAAGATTTTTTTTCTCGGCAAACCTTCCAAAAATGCAAAATTTGGGGCGGAGAATTTTACATTTTGGGGAATACGGGGACAAGATTGAAATTTTGAGCACCGATAATACCTGTCTTAAATTTGCGGCTGTCTGTCGGACTTGCTGCACCCTAACTGTTATTACTCATGACGTCACTGGAGCCGTGATGTAGTAGATACATGACTGACACGTGCTTATCGTGATAATCACTGCAATGTGACTGGTCGATGCAACCGAACCGACAAAGTATTGTATAGCAGCAGACCCCGAGTATATATGTGTGTTCTCGAGTTGTTCCAGTTTATTTGCGTTACGGTCATTCGCCTTCAAATGCATACTACCTGCGTGTCGTCTGCAACTGCAACAGAAGTGTGCGCATCCAGTCCGTCGCAGTTTCCGGATTATTCGTAATCCCTCATACATTCGGCGACTGTAATACTCCGTTTACACGATCAAGCAAACATCAAGCATGCATGAAGCATTGCCTACACGAAGCAAACGTCAAGCAAACGTCAAGCAAACGTCGAGCAAACATCGAGCAATTAGAGCACACGTCGTGCACGTGTATTTTGAATACATTTGCTTGATGCTTGCTCTATGTTTGCTTGATCGTGTAAACGGGGTATAAGTCACCAAACTTTGCAGCGGATAAGAATTTACTTTTTTACAAGCTCTACACTGTAGTTAGGCCTATCGTTCGTTTCTTTTAATCTTCCAAAAAAGAAGCGCATATCAGACTGCGTCCTGCAGAAACAGGCTGCTATCACAAGTATGACCAAGAAACGCCCATAAAGTTCGGCTAGCAACCATATCAACACTAATTAATTAGCGATTTCGTCATTCTGCACGGAGTGCGGATCAGTTCAGTAAACTGCACAGCATACTGAAGTTTTCGATCCATCGATCCACTGATCTTAATGGTATTTTAGGACGATTGGGAGGAAATTTTTTGGATCCGCACATTTCTAGCGTAGCCGTTAACCTTCGTGTGTCACTGTTCTGTTATCATGTTAAGCCTATGGTCGTTTTCATTCTAACTCTACTCTACCGTGTTGTCTCCAGCCTTCGCCAGGGCCCTTTCATCCGATGGGTTCTATCATTCCCATAGGTTCGGGCTGGCCCTTGAACTTTAGGGGGCCCCGAGCGCTTAACTTGTATTTTTACTGCGGCATCATGCACTAAACTTATCGTTGCAAATTTCAAACTTTTGCTGCCGCCTTTCCAATAACTTAGCCCACCGCTGTGATCTCGTTCAAGCCGACATTGTGTGCCAGAGCCATAGACCTCTTAAAATATTTTAAGAGGTCTATGGCTCTGGCA
>Ga0209454_1002007_pt1 | contig 13411 bp, 8 predicted proteins | sample WorMetHERISLAND1_2_FD_187400 | JGI IMG/M metagenome (GOLD analysis project Ga0209454, IMG submission 187400) | Marine gutless worms symbiont microbial communities from Max Planck institute for Marine Microbiology, Germany - Olavius geniculatus... | ecosystem: Host-associated > Annelida >...
CTGTGGCGATTGGTACAGTGGAAAGAGCATACAGTTGGCCTACTTTCGGTTTAACAGCAACGTCTTGAAATGCAAGTGAGATCACTTCGCACTCCATTCACGTATGTTGATGCTCCTAGCATCAAATTTTCACGGATGCTATATAACATACATTATTCTGTTTGTGACGTCACACTTACTTGCAAATTGTCCACTTTAAAACATATTTTACAGTATAAACATAATACTAGCAACAGGAAGATCAATAAATATTGACAAAAATTAGCATATGATGAAGCCAACTAGTGCTTTTAACAGTTACATAAAAATGTTGCCACTTGGCCTTTAGTTTGAGCCAGTACTGTCTGGTGTGGCATACCAGCACTTATTTTGTTGCTATACATTAGGTGCGTTTTCAAGCTCAAAATGCCCAAAAACTTGTCTTTGAATAGACTCATAGGTTGAAACGTAACTTCATAAGTTATGAAAAATTCCTCAAGATACAACCTTTATAATTGTTTCGTTGATGTTTTGGCAAACGCTGCTGCCTTCGTCAGAACAACTGACCACCAGGTGTCGCTGCGGCGCACAGTAAGTAATCATAGATGTGTGGAAGTTGGTAGGACCCCTGGTCTTGGTTCATCGCCGCTGTGACATCTGGTGGACAGTCATTCTGATGACTGTATTTTGAGGACTTTTCTTTAACTTATGATGTACCAAAACTTGTTTTGGGCTGGGGCTTCACTCTGGACACCACTGAGGTGCTTACAAAGCTCGTCCCACCCAAACTTTGTAGTTGGCTGGAGAGAAGGATGCTTTCTCCTTATTGCATTTGCCTCGACTACTGCCTTCACAATTTTGATCTATCGATGTTTCCATGGAACTGCTCCGCCATACTTGATGGACAGTTGTGCACTCACAGCAGAAGTCACTGGCCGTCATCATCTGCGTTCTGCCACTCAGCGGAAATTGGTCGTACCGCGCTATCGATTGAACAGTTTCGGTCGTCGGCGCTTTTCTGTTGCAGGCCCGTCGACTTGGAATTCGCTGCCAGACAGTCTTCGTTACCCAGAACTGAGTCTCGATACTTTCAAACGTCAGCTGAAGACATACATTTTTGCGAAATATTGGTGACAAAATGTATTAAGCGCATTAGAGATTTTTTTGAGTATGCGCTATATAAATTTGCACTTTACTTACTTGCTTACTTTTGTACTGCCATTTTTTAAATACAAATGCAAGTGAGATCTCTTCACAACAACAGTTGCTCGTTGGCTGAAAGCACTGCCACTGTGCACAGGAGAACCAACGTTGGGTGGCATCCGTCAGTGATTCTCCGAAGCCTCCAGCGCAGAGGATAACGTTCACACTTCCAGTTCTTCTCAATGCAAGATGCATAGTTTTTGTAGCCTGTGGCTCCAGCAAAGCGGAGATTGTTAAGGCAAGTGCAACTGCAAGGTTTAGGTTAGCTAAAATGCTCGCTGTTTTAAAGCTGGTTTAGTCGAAGATATCCTACAACTAAAATGTATTCACCAAATATTTTGTATTGATTAGGTCTAATACTTGATACATCAGATAAACAGAAGCAATAAGTTTATTTGGCTGATGAAATGAGTGATAACAGTGAAATGTCAATAATTAGTTTGTTCGGAAACGATAGTTTTCAGAGCGGACTTATATTTTGCTGGCATTTATTATTATTTTTTTTTTCGCGAGATCTCCGAGCTCCGTCAGCAGATCACCACAAAATTTTGCACCATGATGGGAAGTCCGTTCAGTTTTATAATGCCGTCCAAGATTTCGGAAGGCCCTCTCTCAAAAAATTGTAAGGGCCAAAAATATGCAAAATTTGGTGTAATTTCGGATGACTTCAAAGTTCGACGGTGAATATCTCCGGAATGGATGAAGATGTATTCAAAATCGGACAAGTATTTGGTCTACCGCAATTTCTCAACGTTGGGCGAAAAAAAATCCAGCGAACTTCGGTCCACTGACTTTGGAGATCTAGAGGTGAAATCATACCAGGTACAGTAAGTCTATTCCGACAGACACTATTCCAACAAATGCTATTTCGACTGAAATTCACCTCGACAGACCCTGCGGGACACGGCGGCTGTCGAAATAGAGACAGCCGAGTGACTGACGACCTCAGCCATAGCTTCACGGATCGCGAGTCAGCCAACTAGCTCCTTAAGCCTTCCAAGTAAATTGTCACAGGTAGCCAGTTGGCAAGTTTTGTAGTTACTTCCACCACCATCGAACTTATTACCTATATTGTACGCTAACATGTTGTGTACATTACTGTCACACAAATGTTTGAAAAACGTTAACCCAAACCCTAACCCTAAACCCCAAACTTATTACCTATACCTTAACTTTAACCGCAACTGTAAATGAGAACCGTAATTTTAATATTAAGTGCATACTGCATTCAGTAGCGTAATTACTGACCCCGTAGACCCCGCAATGCGGAAGGGGCACGGGTCTAGAGGGCTTTAAATTACGGTGTTTATTTTTTCGAACAACAATAACACAAAATTTGATGTCATTAGATGTGGTTTCTGTGGTGCCAAAATGGTCTAAAATACGTTTTTGACAGAGCTCCGTACTCCGCTGGGGGAGGTCATAGCACTCCCCCAGGCCTCCTAGCTGCACTGAGAGGGCTTATTACTTGTAAGGGAAGGGGATGGAGAGGAAAAGAAAGGCACAGAAAGAAAGGAAAAAGAGACAGGAGCGGTGAGAGCATGAGACGAGGTAGCGTAAAGGGAGGGAAAAGAAAAAAGAGGTGGCCATAGATAATTTTCTTGCAGGGGGTAAAATTTGCACGCCACAGACTCCATTACACATGAAACTGTCGCCGCCTGGAAATTGTGAATGTAAGCCTAAAGCTTAATGACGTATCTGTCGACGTGAATTTCAGTCAAAACAACATTTGTCGGATCAACGTCTGTCGGAATAGAGTCTGCCTCCCAATCATACCCACCCAAATCGACTTTTTCGGAGACCATATTATAGCCCCTAAGGGGTGCTGCATTCACAAATTTTTATATACGCTAGAGAATGACAAGTCTTACTAGTGCACCCCCCCCACTGAAGATGGGGGTCCCCTTGCAATTTTTTTTCAGCTTGGGGTCAAAAATCGGCTTAGAATTCAGTGTATTAGCTGCAAAAACTTTGGAACCAGGGGGAGTAGCCTTATGAAACTTTGCCATGTGACATGTCGCTAGGTGGGGGTGATAATGCGAGTACAATTTTTGGGAGGCACTGCTCCTTAAAATTTGGGAGGGCAAAAAATGTCGAAAATTCAGTGCATTTTACGACAAATTTCGATTTCGACCGCGAATATCTCTGGAAATGTTACTGATGTCAACAAGCGGTAAATGGCGTTATCAACTACGATCCCTCTCACATTCAACAAAAAATTTGGTGAACTTTGGTCCACTAACACCACAGATTACGCGGCTAATATTTACCCATTCTAAGTCGACTGTGCGCGTTCTGCGTATGCTAATGCATTGGAGTTTAGGCCACATTACTTTGCTGCTGGGGGAATTTCAACCCCCTAAAATGCCCCCGAATTGGACTTACGGTGCCAGGTGGACTCAAGTTGGGCTCTGCCCCAAATGTCTAGTTGCTATTTATTTTTATTCCCCAGATGGCGCCAATGTAGATAGGCTGAAAGTCGAAATAGATTGTGGACTGTAGAATAGCTGGTTTTTATGTGCTTTTTCGTTGACAGTACGAACAGGTGTATAGGCCTAGTTATAGGCCCACACTGTAGTTACATAAGGTTCTAAACTATTATTTTTTACTTCAATGTAATTGCTCAGCTATTAGAATAAAAGTTTTCGAATAGCTATTATGTCCACTATTTGTCAGATATATGGCTCAGCTAATAACTGCTACAAATCAATGATTTTGTGCACTTTTTGGTGGTGGGGATCCAGTATTCTCGTCAATTTACATTAAAATTTATTGATTAGTTTTTTTAATCACTTAAAATTTGATTAAAATTTTAGACTTCTTAACAGCCTGAATGACTGATGTACTTTAATTTTATTTCACATATAAGTGATAGTTCATGTCAAGATTTTTAGCTGACCATGCTTAAGTAACGGTTAAGCTTTCATCATGGTTGTCATCTGTTTGTCTGTCTGCCATCATCCGTAACAGATGTACTGTGGCTAAGCATTACGTCGTGGAGGTAAACATCTACACAAATAATTAGCCTTGATCACTTATAGAAAATCACATACGCCCTTTCGGATGAGCTGAAAATCATAGACTTTGGGTGACCTAGAAGGTAACTGACAATTATTATCTTTGGATATCCTAGCAACAGCTGGGCTTCTTGTTACTTGTATAGTGTTAGTTTAGTTCTGCACTTTGTCTGGTCTACTACACACTGCATCATCATCACTTTGTTGATTTTGTTTTAGTTTGCAAAATAGAACAATAACCCGTAACTGATTTCTGCAGTTTATGCAGTCTTTCTTCACTACAAAAAATTAATCAAAATTAATTGATTAATTTCCATTAATAAATGGAAATTAATTGTCTTTTGTCTAAATTATTAAATATTTTTAATTGGTAGCAGTTCTAATTTTTATTTATTTTTTTTCTTCTAGTCTTTTAGGCCATATTTTATGTGACCTTCATGATAAATAAATAAGTATTGTTTTGTCCCAGGATTATTTTAGCGGACATGGCTAACCTAATCTGTCTTTCCTGACAATGTAAAGTTGTGAGAGGAATGTCTCTGAATAGACTCTTACGTAAAAAAATAGTAACTGAATAAGTTATACATATTCATTAGTATACAACCTTACGTAATCACAGATGTGTGGAAGTTGGTAGGACCCCTCATCTTGATTCATGAACTTATCTTGTTCTTTTCTGGTGTGTCGCTTCCACTGGTTCACCCTGTTGCTTTTGCTGTTCATTTTTTTTCTGTTAGCTACAGGAGTACTGACAGGAAGTTTACAACATGATGTAAGGGCTTACACACGAAGCACCAGTCACTCACTCTTAGTCATATCATAAGACTGGGACTCTGGGAGTCTGGGACTGTGCGGTGTCAAGTGATTGACAGAAAAAGCAACAAGGTAAACCGATGGATCAGGGAAGCGGTCAGATTAGGAGAGAACAAGGCAAGTCCATGAACCCAAACGAGGGGTCCTATCAACTTCTGCACATCTGTGACTACTCACTCTCCGCTGTAGCGACACCTGGTGGACGATCATTTCGACGAAGGCGGCAATGGTTGCCAAAACATCAACAATGTACACGGTGTTTCATTAAAAAAGGACCCCCTTTTCTTTCTTTCATAGTTCACTCACGTGGTGATCAATTTGCACGAAATTTGTACCAGTTGTAGCCGAGGAATACTAATTCAAAATATTTCAACAAAATATGGCAGTTGATTAAATATTCTTTGCTAGTCGTGGCGTAACGCTGACGTCATAATGTGTCATGGGTACAAGCTACTGATGCTGTCAGTTGCTACCCTGTTCTGATGGTGAAAAATCTGGTTCCCTCGTGACAAATTCTTGAAGTTTTACAGTTACAGCCACAAAAAACATGCGAAACAATCACATTTGCGTGTCTGTGGAGATAGTTGGACTTTCACATGTTCGAGCAAGACAATGCACTAGCACATCGAGCTTGCAAAATGGTTGCATTTTTGGATTGCAAGACGCCTGATTTCATGCCGCCATGTGCTTAGTGCTGACACAATGAACATTCTTCGTCAGCAAATCAGATTAAGTTTACCATAGAAGCAACTGACAGCACCAGTTGAGACAAGCAAGCTTGTACCCGTGACACATTATGACGTCAGCGTTACATCACAACTAGCAAAGAATATTTAATCAACTGCCGCATATTGTTAAATATTTTAGTATTTCTTCGGCTACAACTGGTAAACATTCTGTATAAATTGATCATCATTTGAGTGAATTATGAAAAAAAACAAAAAGGGGTCCTTTTTATGAAACACCGTGTAGAATCACACTAAAGATAGATTTGTGTAACTTATTAAATGAAAGGAATGTTTTGAAAAAAACCTCAGCAATTTTTCGCTTGTAGTGACTAAGTATGCAGTGTGTGCGTTTTGCTGTGTGACAGCGTGTGATTGAATGTACTGATGAACCTGCGTTGCCCGCCGCTCAAGTTCAGCCAGCGAACGGCAAACTCATCTGGTTTCTTGACCAGGCTGCTGCTTCTCAGCTGTCTACAAGCTCCTGAAACTGCGCAACTCTGACTGCTTTTTGTACAATGCATTTTAGTCTCTGATATAACATGATGTTCAATTTCAGAGTAAACCTCGGATTATACTGTAAGCTCAGTAAGCTGTGTTTTCTGTTAATTTTATTGCAGCACTTCATCACCCAAAGCCCAAAGCTCTTTCCTGGATAAGCATTTTTGCTTGTTAGGCCGCCCGGAATGGTAGTTCCCAGAAGGCCTTATGTTTTACTGTGAGTTCTTTTTTTCAATGCATAATCTCCGAGGTCCCTTGGCCGATCGCCGCGAAATTTTGCGTCGTGTTTATAACGCCAGTCCCAAAATTTGGAGGCTGCCCCCAAAAAATTTTGGGGATGAAAAACACATTAATTTTGGCCCAATTTCGGACCCCATCCCACTTTGAGTGCGAATATCTCTGGAACGTATAGAGATATCCAAAATCGGAAAACTATTTGACCGACAGCGTTTCCTCCGCCGTTGGGCGAAAAAAGTTTGGTGAACTTTGGTCCACTAATTTCGGAGATTTAGAAGTGTAATTATGCCCCGAAAATCGAATTTTTCGGAATACCATATTTTGGCTCCTAGGGGGTGCTGCGCTCCGAAATTTTTACACATGCTATAGAATGTCCAAGTCTTGCTAGCCTACACTCCACTGAGGATGGGGGCTCCGCCAACATTTTTTTCATAGGGGGGTCAAAAATTGGCTTATAATTCAGCGTATTAGCGCACTTTGGGGATAGAGGGAATAACCTCATGAAACTTTGCCACATGACAGGCCATAAGGGGAACATTATCACTTATATACAACATTTGGGGGGCACCGCCCCCTTAAAATTTAGGAAGGAAAAAAACGTCTAAAATTTGGCGCGATTTAGGACAACTTTCGACTTTGACTGCAAATATCTCAAGAATCGGTCATGATATTGACAAAGGGACACAAACTGCATCGACAGCAATCTCTGGTGCGTTGGAAAAAAATTTGGTGAACTTCTGTTTACTAACAAAAAAAAATTATAGACACAGATGTTGATCTACCCAAGTTCAAAATTCGGCACGATTTCGGGCAACTTCAAACTTTGACCGCAAATATATCTGGAGCTGAATGACTTACCGAAAATCGATAGCAAACGTGATCGACTGCCATCCCTCCTGCGTTGAAGCAAAAAAATTGGTGAACTTTGGTCTACTAACAAACAAGTTGCAGGTGCGGATGCTGACCCTAAGTCGACAATGCACGTTCTGCGTATGCTACTGCATTTGACTTCTGGCCACGTGACTGCTACCAGTTACATTTCACCCCCTAAATTAGCCCCCCATCGGACTTACGGCGCCGGGCGGCCTCACGTTGGGCTCTGCCCCATATTTCTAGTTTTTTGTCTTCTAGTTATGTTCAATTTTTACAAATATTTAAGCTCATAGGCGTAAAAAGAATTCCCTTGTTTCCTGTTGCTGTCTATCCGCAAAAATCCTCCGTGCCTAAAATTTTTATCGGGGCTTCAAAGTATTGAATATTCATGCAGCTTTCTGTTTGCCAGATTGCAGCTGGAGGGACATGAATTTTTTTTTCAATAAAAAGACTGAATGTAAACAAAGGTAGTTCTCAAATTAATTTTTGGCTTTTTTACACACTTCACTGCATGCTGATTTGTTTTTATGCAGCTTTAGTGTTTTTAGATAACAATTTTGGTTCTTATATTGTTCTTAAGAATTTTTTCGTGTTCAATTTCAGGGTGATAAAACACCTTTAAAATGCTGTATTCAACTTATTTTGCATTTTAAACTGTCACTTGCCAACCCTGGCATACTGGTGGTTGTTTTGGTAGGGTTGATGCATAAAATGGTCTTGCAAATAATCATATCACATGGATTCCATCGCCTCTGCCCCGTGTCATGAACGATGTAATGTTCCGTGCTTGAACGATTTGTATAATCGACTTGCATCACGGTAGTTTTGTTTTCACTTTCTCTCGTAAATAATTTCTGTTTCAGTTCATTCTGCTTGTTGTACAAATTTCATTTAGTTTTTGTCTTCTTTCACAACACAGATTCAACTGTTTTGTTATCATAAAGTAACATTTTTGATAAGTCACTGACAAACAGATAACATCTCACAAAGTTCAGACAACCGAGAATAATATATAGACTGTAAACATTTAAAAGCCAAGTCACACGAAAAAGACGATATTGCATAAATATGTGTAAACTGTAATACAAATTAATACTACGCTGATCAATTGAAATAAAAACATCACTTTGAATCAATTTTAATAAAAATATTTTGTTCAAACCCGAATGATGGTGTCACATTCAGAATAAGGGTCAAAAAAGGGCAAAGGTCGTCGATTTGTATAGCGCATTGTTGCAAACACTCCTCTAATGTGCTTTCGTCACTAACCAGAGCCGCCTGCCGCACAGCAACCGTGTGCAGCCTGCAGACATAGGCTGGCGCAGCAGCCGGCTAGGCAACCCCAGTCAGCTGTACCAAGGTCCCCACCTTCCGTAACCCATGTAAATGCTTTGTTGACAGCGTGCAAAAAGTTTAATGCCAGCAGTGTGGCGGGGTGTCAAGCACGTGCTCAGCAAGGGGAACTCGCATTTCGGAACCAGATGTCAGACGCTGTTGGCGATGGAAAGCGAACACTTACTGTATAACAGCAACGTCTTAAAATGCAAGCAAGGTCCCTTTGTGCTCCTAGTATCAAACAAGACTAGTAAACTGCTACACAATTATTAGCTCTTTAGTATGTTTTGATGTATGCTATGCATTTCTATACATGTATGTATTGCATGATTATATCATGTAACATCTGACTAGATGTGGTTCATCTACAATGCATAAGGTAAACTTCTGACCCAGTCTATTATATACATGGAGTTTCATAAAAAAACAACCCCTTTTCTTTCTTTCATAATTCACTCAAATGATGACCAATTTTCATGAAATTTTTATCAGTTGTAGCTGAAGAAATACTTATTCAAATTCAAATTATTTCAACAAAATAAACTTTGTCAGAGGCTGGCTGACTTCTGCTGTCCAGCCACCGGTGACAAAGAAATACTAATTCAAATTATTTCAACAAAATATGGCAGTTGATCAAATATTCTTTGCTAGTCGTGACGTAACACTGACATCATAATGTGTCACGGGTACAACCTGGTTCACTGATGCCAAATTCTTGAAGTTTTATGGTTGCAGCCACAAAAAAAACGCGCAAAGCAATCACAATTATGCGTCTCTGGGGATAGTTGAACTTCGAGCAAGACAGTGCACACCGCGCTTGCGAGAAGGTTGAGTTTTTGGATTGTGAGATGCCTGATTTCATGTCCCCATGTTGCTTAGTGCTGACACGATGAATATTTTTCATCAGTGAACCAGATCAAGTTCACCATCGAAGCAGATTAGCAACTGACAGCACCAGATGAAACTAGCAAGCGTGTACCCGTGACACATTGTGACATCAGCGTTACATCACGATTAGCAAAGAATATTTAATCAAATGCTATATTTTGTTGAAATATTTTGAATTAGTATTTCTTCAGCTATAACTGGTAATAATTTCATGTAAATTGATCATTATTTGAGTGAATTATGAAAGAAAGAAAAAAGGGTTGTTTTTTATGAAACACCATGTACACTACAAATTCAGACAGTCTCTCACACGTCACTACAATTCAGCATAATACAACAGTAATTTCTATGTAGAAAGTTTTGTTAGAGGCTGGCTGACTTCTGCTGCTCGGCCAACGGTGACAAAGCACCGAAGCCAATACTGATAAACTACAAAGCACATCGAGACAGTTCAAAATTCAAACCACCACCAAGAAGTGTGCTTTATTCTTAGCTGCCTATTGTAATTTTGCATGACTAAAGAATTTTGTCAAAAAATTCTGGATTGGGATTGTAACCAAATCTGGATCAGTCAAAATCTAGTCTGTGGTTCCTTGTGCCAGACCAGACCACCCATTTGAAAACATTTTGTTAATTTTGTTAGAAGAATGCTTCAGAAATTCCTGGATCATGATCCAAATCGCCACTAAGTCACTTGTTACATGATCCCACATCCTATATCTCACAGACAGATGAACAAACTCAGGTAAAATCATAAACTTCCTTTGGTGGAAGTAATACTCAAAGACAACAAACATTTAGTCTCCCATTGACAGACTAATGCAGACTTCCTGTTAGTACCGGTAGATTTTAGCTTTATTTTTAAACAGACAACAGCAGTAAATGCAGCACAAATGCAGCACGTGTTTCTGAATTGCGGATAAGTTCGAGAGTTGTATTCGGTGGTCAGTTCTGTACCAACTGACCGAACAGCATCATTCTGCCACAGCTCTAAGCCAGCTGAACAGAGTGTTATGAACAGAGGCTGCAGTCATACAGCCGGTTCTTGTGGCGGAGATATCTGAGGCAAAACTATCGATCTCAGCTCGCTATTGAGTCGCTGGACTTCTGCGTCTTGTTTCTCCAGCAACTTGACAAGCTGCGTGAATCGTATAATGCCTGGACAGCAACAGCAGCAGCAGCAACATCAGCAGTACATGGCACAACAAAATATGCAACATTTGAATGAAAAGTGTTTTATAATAATTCAAAAAGTGCATACTATTGAAAAACAACTTGATGGACTACACTGACCATCATGCAAAACATCGCCCATTTTACATTTGTTATAACTTAGTCGAATGTCATCCAATTGTGTCAATTCTTGGCAGAAACATACCTGGTGCTCCAGGGAACTTAATTATCAGGCTAATTTAGGACTTACAGTATGCACTCCAAATATGTTGATTCTTCAGAAGTGCACTTATGTGAAATCCTTAGAGAATGAGGTTCTATAGCATGAAACAAAGAACATCCTACCTGTCATCTAAACAACACTCAAAGCCAAAGTACACGGTGTCTCAAAAAAACGTCTCCGACATTTTCAACTGTAACTTAAAAACCGATTATCAGATTTTAATAATTTTTGGAACAAATATTTCTGACTCAACTAGCCATCAAATGACCATTCAGTTTCCCACCTCACCCAAAGTATGCTTCTGCACTACCTAGGGAAAACAGATCAAGTGAAATATGTGTTAAAATAAACAGAAAACCTGAAAAAACATCCCCAACATTATCGATCGTACCTTGAACAAAAATTAGCAGATTTTAATAATATTTGGCTTAAATATTTCCCACACAACTGGCTAATAAGTGTTTTAGATTCTACCTCACCCAACGTCTGCTTTTGCACTACCTGAAGAAAGCAGACCAAGCATAATACATGTTAAAAGGAATGAAAAAACGTCAATAAATTCCATCTATCCTAATTTGTGGGCTCCAACAGCAGGTCTATTGCAAGGTTTGACTGTCTTGCAGCAGTGTGTCTACCAAATAAAGTTTTAGGAATGTTTGCAAAGTCAAGAAGCGACCGGTACAGCCTAGATTGGTCCGGAGCGGAACATTATTGATAATGCTGTCAATGAATGGAGAAAGCATCTCCTTGCCTGTGTTGGCATACTTGGCCAACACTTCAAGTGATTTTACTGCAGACAATTGAAAAATGGACAACTGAATGAAATGCCAGCAACAGTGTCGGAAATGTGACCAAAATGTGTTTTTACATGTTATGTTAATTAAGCAATCATATCGCATTGGATAAAAAGTGATTTTGCTGGTTATGCTTTCCCCAGGTAGTGCAGAAACAAACGTTGGGTGAGGTGGGAAACTGAATGGACATTGAATGGACATTTGATGGCAAGTTGTGTCAGGAATACTTCTACCAAAAATTATCAAAATCTGATAATCGGTTTTCAAGTTACAGTCGAAAATGTCGGGGATGTTTTTTTGAGATGCAGTGTACAATAATGTACTGTTGAACTGCAAATATTTTTGCACAAACATGTTACATTAATGTTAATTCAAATATTTAGTATAAATATTTTAACACATATGGAGAGTGGAGACAGTTGTAATATTAGCAAATGATTCCTACTACTCACCATCTCCATCTGCTGTGAAGCCATACTTCTTTATCACATCCATCTGTATCTGTACCGTGATAGGAAATACTGTCTGCATTACTTTCAGCATGTCATTTCCAGCATTTTCTCGCGCCATTCGCATCTTTGCTGCATTCTCAGATATAACGAATGCATCTAGAATATCTGTAAGGGCATCTGCAAAAAACAACAAAAACACTATATTTAGTTTACATAACAAGCATTATTAAAAATAGCTAGAGGAAGTGCAATCAGGCCGAGACTAAACAACTGAGAACTTTGTTGTGTTTCAACACTGGATGATAAGAAGTCCCCTAGCATTGATATTATTTTCCATCCACGCGGACGGAAAAGGAAGCCAACCTGATGCTATTTTCCATCCGCCATGGTCAGACAGAAAGTAAAACTGCATGAACACTATTTTCTGTCCATGTATGTAGAAAACAGACACGTCAATAGGCCCTGTGGGACATCAGTCTTTGAAGCCAGTGGCGCATTAATTTGTTGGCGCTGGACTAAAGTACAGGATACCTCGATTTAAGCAAGCTAACATACCTCAGCAGACTCAGAATGGATATTTACGATCAATTTTAATCTGTAAATGGTGAACCGTTCGTTTATTATTTTGAAATTATTCACTTTCATTAACTTTCAAAACTTTGTTGAAATATATCACTCGAACACCCAAAACAACGTGGCGTCGTGGCCGACATATATATAACACATAAATGGTTTTGCCTGCATCCTAGAGAAGGAGTAATCACTAGTTTCTTCTTCACCCGAATACTAAGGCTGGCCCTAACCCCAAGCCTGACCCTAACCCTAACACTAACCCTATCCCTAACTCTAAACTCAACTCGAAACATTCACATTGACTTCAACAACTGACTGACACTATGTTACGTTCAGCGCATGTGACTGTTTGTTTACGATGTTAGTGACGTTTGTAAAATTGCAAAATGATGCTAACTGACGTTGAAATATGTGTTTTTGTTAGTTAATTAGTGATTTAACGATTGAAAAATTGTCTATTTCAAACACAATCATACCCAAAATAGTCATCTTAAGATTAACAAAGTAAGTTTAAAACGATTACTTTCGTTCATTTGGCAGCTGTAATGTAAGTTCAATTTACAATTATAAATAGTGAAAATCATTAAATTTTTCAGTTAATACCGAATTGTTCACGCAAAAAAAC
>Ga0209454_1002009_pt1 | contig 13407 bp, 3 predicted proteins | sample WorMetHERISLAND1_2_FD_187400 | JGI IMG/M metagenome (GOLD analysis project Ga0209454, IMG submission 187400) | Marine gutless worms symbiont microbial communities from Max Planck institute for Marine Microbiology, Germany - Olavius geniculatus... | ecosystem: Host-associated > Annelida >...
CACTAGCGGTCCGGACGGCCGTCCGGACGGCTAGTGCGACCGCACCTTAAGTAAAGATAGATGTGATGAAATTGGTAGGACCCCTCGTCTCGTTTCATTTGTTTTTTTTCTTTGTTGAGCTTCGGTTGAAGTCATGTTCCAATTTCCGTATAGGCCTAGAATACTGTGTTTTGGCTGAAAATGAAAATGTCCACTTTCGGTCAACCTTTCGCTGCCGGTGTCTTTCGAGTGAGTCTAGATATACGTTATACTGTGTGGAAAGGAGGCTGTGCAGAGGTTCCTAGCTTGCGGACCGGTAGCCGACGTCGGCAGCGACTCGGCACCAGCAGCTAACGACGAATGTGTCGACGCCTGATGAAGATCTAGCGGGCCGCACGAGGCCCATTTCACCGTCGACGCCTGCCGCTTCCGCCGATGACAACCGGCCGCATGCGCGGTCGTCGCGCTGGCGATTTATGCGCAGTGCGCCCCGGCAACTAATGGCCATCCAATGCTAATCGACAGGGGCCGGAGACACGGACAGGTCCGTTCGGTCCGGTCCGGTCCGGTGCACGGCCGGACCAGATGGATGTCGGTACAAATTAGTCCGTGGCGGCGGCGCGGCGTGAACGAAGAAGTTTGTCATCGCTATCCTACAAGGCCGTCGGGGAACTGCTCCGTATAAGATATAGTCCCGTCTCGCAGACTGTTGAGTCGTCCTGCTGAATGACAGCAGCAGACGCAACACTGCCGTTGTCTGCAGAGATTCTTGGCCATTGGTCAAAGAGTCAAAGTGCAATAGCAAGATCGGGAACCAACATAGGTCCCTCGCGCCTTGAGCTGCGTCTGGGTGGGAAAGAACATTCACATCTCTCACACGAAACAAGAAATGATGTCGACGACCGATGCCGACATAAAACAAGAAGCCCAGTTTTCGCTAGGGAGGGCCGACCGTACCCGGGTGTCGCAAGTCCAGCAGGGGCTTATATGCGACTTCCTATTAGTGCTCAATAGGAACCTTGGCTCTATTTCTCACCGTTTTTGAGATACGGTCAGTTATCGGTTGAAAAACGCCCATTTTTTCTACCACCATTCAACCTCAAATTTGAAAATGTTCCTCTTGCGCTGAAATTTTGCAGGCACCGAACGACCACACCAAGCTAATTATTCGTGTAAAAAGTTTTCCGGTAAGACCTATACCGCCGAGCCACAGTACATACATGCGTTACAGACGACAGACAGACAAACCGTACCATAGGGCAGACCGTTAAGCGCAGCTGCTAAGCTTAATGGTCGGGCCAATCCTGATTAACTGAACTGAATTTAACTAAACTGAAATGAGATAACATAGTTCTGTTGTTTCATTTCAGTTTCAGTTCTGTTCATTTCGTACGCTCTACACGCGCTTCAAAGCGCCGACAGTATGGGACTATAACGTGCAGTCGGCGCTGGAGCCGTTCGACACGCCCGAGCGTGATTCGCCAGCGGTAAGTTATATGTACGCCAGAGATTAAAGTATTTAAAGACCTTAGACCTTTTAAGCTCAAAAATGACACACATGTTACTACTGTAGGCCTAACATTGGAAATTTTCACGTCAATTTTTGTACTTGAACGTTATTTTGCTTTTGAGTTTGAACCAGGTACGGGACAGACGGACACAGAGACAGACGGACGAACAAGGCGTGCAATACGGCTTCTCTGAGACGAGCGCGTGCACGTTGCACAATTTAAAGGATAACAAAAAGTTAAAAACTGGTTTTCAAAAAATGTGTCGCCTATCTGCGAAAGTAGGCTACTGGCAAAAAGCTAAGACAGAAACCGTTCTAGCAAGTTTAAAGATAATTATCTTATTGCAAGAAATCGACCATAGTCCATCTCTCCGGCTCGCAAACACAGCTGTTGCTGCTCTCCCGTGTTCGTGGAACGACAGGGTGCAGTTATACGGTGGTCGTAAATCAGCAAATTGCTCACGTGCTGCGCGCTAATTAACTCCGATGCAATTTTTCTCCTACCACAACCCAACAGACCGTTGGGCCTGCGGTTTGGACGACGTGTCAAAAAGCAGGTGTATAAAAACAGTAAAAACTACCAAAATATAACATTTTTTACGAAATAATTAGGTAATACGCGAAATCTTTGATCAGTGCTGCTTGGTGAATCATAAGTAGGCAAGTAGGCCTACATTTTTGGCTGAGGATTTAATTCTCAGAATATCCCCCTCCCCTTCCCCTGCATGAGGGCAGGGACTGAGACATATCTCAACTAACACAACTTGTCATTTGATTCTGCACGCAGGTGTACGTGCCAAATGGCATGTAAATCGGTCGAACGGTTTAAGCAAGGGGCACAAATATGATGACCAGCCACGCTACAGAGAAAATGGTAGGCAAATCACTTGCGTCAGAGCGATTTGAATTTTCGGCTTCAAAAAACTGTCAGGTGACCCACCTCTCAACTTAGTCTTACTTACCTCTACAAGAGCAAGACTTTTTCGTGTAGACCACGAGCAAGATTATTTTTTTTTTGCGTAGCATCTGAGACTGATAAATGAACTTGATATTAGCCCAAGTTATCAGTCTTCGGGGAATACAGTTTACAAAACACACGTCACACACCCGTTCACCAGTAGCCCCTAACTCTGCACTCAAGTTCATTAGTAACCGCATCACCTCCGAGCCGTCTGCGACCGAACTACTTTTATCGGCGTCTTCGCAATTAATCCGCCCGACTCAGTCTGCAGTCCGCACGCGGTACTAGGTCGGCAGGATTAACGCTTAACTGCTCGGCCGCTCGCCAGGCGGCGACACCTAGTCCTTGCCTAGTCGCTAGGCTGGTCCTCGCACAATGATCGTTTATCTTATCTCATCGTCGCCCCCTCTCCCTCCGCCGCGGACACCCGGGACATAAAGCTTCGTTGTCACTCGTCAGGCTTTCGACGAGTTCCAGACGGACTTCATCACATTGTGCTCTGTCTGCGCTGCCGGTAGTATAAAGAGACAGCTGACTGCCGATAGGCCTACAGAGCTGCACCGGAAGTGAAAATCTCACTTTGGGCCGAAATCGAACGTGCGCCGAAAGTAGTGCAGAAATTTGGTCGACATCATTCTATCGACCGGCAAGTTAGTGTTTTATCCATGACGCCCAGACGCCTGTTAGCAGTAAACCTCTTGACCTGGGGTTCCGATCGCCAAAACTCTTCTTCCCTGTGAGAAAACCGGTAACTCGTGTCTGCACGACTAGTGTCCTTTGACAACATATGCCATCTCATTCATTCTGTGCAACGGTTTTCAGCAGGGTGGAAGAGTGTGACAGACGGAAAGACAGACAGACAGACCACGCTTCTGTCGCTGTTGCTTTTAATTGCTTTCGTGTAACAACTAGCGCTTATATAGTTTCAGGGATATGTACTGTCATTGCTTACGGAGACGACGACACGACGTCAGTATTATGTTCGGCATTGTCGCTAAGTTTTCTTTTTTTCTCTTTCAGCAAGATAACTCATAAACGGCGGCATTTAGTTTCATCAAATTTGGCAAAAACATGTACTTCGACAATCTCTAGAAGCCTATTAAATATCAAGGTTATAAATTAAGGGCCAACATGGGTTTTGTGCGTTTTGTCTGGATGATACCCGCGGGCAGTACTTGGCTTTGAGCATGGCCTTGAGCAAAGGTTTTACTTGTTTACATCGGTTGTCATGACGCCATGCTTTTCCAATCCCATACACTAATAGACTATCTTGATATTAGGAGGTGAGCTATTCTCTCTGAATACTGCATTGATTATATTTCGCACCGTGTTTGCATGCGTGGTCACGACTGCATTAATGATAGGCCTACATTGTGTACATATTCGTCTGTAAAGGTTTCATGAGTGGACACTCGGACGCATTACGCGGAACCCATATGCATAGAGTATGGGGCCCTGCAAATCTTTAAAAGCTCACAATGACTGTGAATTGAACATTCAAGATAATCCAAGAGCCTATACCAATAAAAGCGCGCAGACAGCGACGCGGTCTTGTTACCACCAGCAATAGTAGCTGAATTTAACTGTAGATTGTAGAACTGTAAGCTGCAGCCTAGAAAATTAACCGAAATTTCATTTTTTCAAATCCCAATATTTGATCTAAGCGTTCTCCAAATGGCTGGCCACCATGCTGCCAGTGTGTCATAATAACATCGCAATAGATACGTGTCTCGAATGTAACTTCATCGTCGATAGCAACGTCCGTCCTATTTTGCATTGTTTCAGACATATCGCAAGTTTTCGCCTAAAATCAATGTCCATTGATGTCCTTTAATTTTTGGTCAAACTAGCAGTACACAAGAACTTAATTTATTAACTAAACATAAGTTAAACTAATAAACAAACGTGATAGCAAATAGTATATAAGACGTTTAAAAGAAAAATTGGGCGTGACGTCAGCGCTGTTCTACAAGAAGACAGCAGGCACTGATTGATGGACGACGAAACGAGAGATGTCTGTGCAGTCTTCGCCAGTCGGCCATCCGTCTAGTCTGAGGTCGTCGTAAGTCCGCCGGGAACGATCGTACGACCTTTGAAACGCTCCGCGGCGGCGTCCGCATCCGGTCTTCGTCGTCGTCTGTACTCTGTAGCTTCCACGCCACGACGTAACGTAGCCTATAGTTTTCCCGCTAGCCAACGGAGAATCCACCCCACTCACGCCCAAAAATTTGCCGATTTGCGTGTGACGTGTCCCCTTCGAATGAAATTCCGACCCGAAGAGAATAGGGGCCTAGCTTTAAATTTGCCGAGTTGCTGCAGCGTAAGATAAATCCCCCGGAAGCAATGCTCCCCCAGGAGAGAATCATACCCGAAAATTTGCAGATTTGCTGTCTGGGACAGAATTGCTCGTCGTCCTCATCCGGTCTTCGTCGTCGTCGCCGCCGATTGTATCTTTCTGGCGGTTCCACGCCGGGCCTGTGTAGGGCTCCAGTCTTCTGGAAAGGCTCTCGGTAGGCCGGAAAGACTCCAGACCGTTTCACGCCGGTCTGGGCAAGGTTTTATGCTTCTGGAAAGGTTCCTGGCGGGCCAAGAGGCTCCAGGCTCCTGGAAGGGCTGGTGGCGGTTCCACGCAGGGCAGGGCAGTTGGTCGGGCTGCTCGTTGGCCTAGTGTCGGCGGCTAAGCGGGGCCTGTGGACAAATGACGGTATGGACCCCGGAGCGTACAGGCCTCCCTCCACTCGCTCGGTCTCCCGCTAGGCGCGCGCTGGTTTCATTTCGTCGCCGGATTACTGTACACAGTCCTCGTCCGTGCGATGTGCTGGCCGTCCAAGCTGACACCTTAATTAGGACGCTATGGACCAGGGGCGTCATATAAAGGAAAAAATAAAAAGGTCAACGGACCCACCCCCCAAGAATTTATTATTTGATTTTTTATCTCTATAAATTGTACGTCTGAAACAGTGTTACTGCTGCAAGAACAGTACATTACGTAGACTGAGACCCGCCCAATGATTTACTAAAATGACGCCACTGGTAATGGACAACGACCATGCATTTCAGACAAACATGAACACACTTGGCGTCGTGGCATTGGGAGGACAGTTGCCCACCCTAAATTTTTGGTTATCTGAAAATTGTCGGAAAATCTTCTTGATGTCGAAAATTTTTCGTTCAAAGGTGCAAAATTTTGGGTTTCAACTTTCCATTTTGAGGCTATTTAGAAGCAAAATTGTAATTCTGAGCACTTATAATTATCTTCGCCTGTCGAAAATTGGCATCTGACTGTCGTAGTTCTTTAGGAAATTTGCAGTGTCTGTCAAAAAATTGCAACTTCTTGCATTTTTACGCGCGAGAGCTAGCTGTGGTAATTTTGTCCCGGTGTCTTGGTGTCTGTCATTAGCTGAGATTTCTTGTTTAACCAACGACGTCGCTGAGCATGAACACAAAGGTAAAAGTCACCCGGTAAACCGTAAACTATAATAATTATATAAAACAAGAAATTTGAGCTAATGCTCACGAAACGCGCGAAAGCTTATAGCAGTTTCTGTTCGCAAACTGTCAGTCTATCTCCAGCCATTTCATCGCAGTTCATTTTTAGGCGCGATAGCAGAATGCTTCGCGCGTCTTAGCCATGGCCTGGGCGTCCGTCCGTCCGTCCGTCCGTCCGTCCGTCACACCCTGGCACTGTATCAAAACGGCGACACCTAGAATGACAAAATCTTCACTGTGATCTGCCTCACGGTCTCTAGTTTTTCGTGACAAAATTTTGTGCCCCTAGCTTGCACCGCTTTTGACTGATCCACCCTTGTGACGGACGGACGGACAAAATTGCGACGGCTAAGAGGCGCTAAAGCAGTAATTGCTTTCGCGCGTGAAAACTAAAACAACAATTAATTTAAAAAGAATAGTAGGCCTATTCTTTCGTGCTCGTGTGATCGGTCAAAAACACCGTACACAGGCACGTACAGAGCGACGTAACTTAACTGAACTGAACTGCCACGGTTTAGTTTTAGACGAACTGACCAATGAGCAAGCAGGATCATTGGTTGAAGTGTACGCGCGAGAGCTAGCTGTGGTAATTTAGCAGTTCCTGTTCGCAAACTGTCAGTCTATCTCCAGCCATTTCATCGCAGGTCACTTTTAAGCGCGATAGCAGATTTTAACTTTTTTCCCTGAATGAGTCCTGAGTAAACGACTGACGACAAATATTGGTCTCCGGTTGCCATTTACATGTATAAACTGCACGAAATTTAATCAGTTGATTTTCAGGAAAATCATTCAAATTGTTGCCACATGATGTCACATTTTAAGGCCGAAATGCACCAAATTTTATTTCGACTGCGGATCTTTCAGATCTCCTAGCTGGATTTAAGAAAGGGGAGGTGACTAAAAAGGAAAAAGAAAGAAAAAGAAAAGGGACGGAGATAAAAAAAGGGCAAAGAAGAAAAGGGGAAGGAATGGGAAAGAAGGCGAGACCCCCAAAGATTCACTGAAATGACCCCACTGAGTCACGCTTTCACGCTGTTCCATGGTGCCTATAATGTAATGCATTACGTCCTTAATACATATTGCTCATTTTGCCAAAAACTAAACCATGTCAGTTAAGTTCAGTTCAGTTACGTCGCTCTGTACGCGTCTTTACGTCTCGCTGCGGTCTGTGTACGGGTCAGAAGTGAACCTTGCGGCTTCCAGGCGAGGAGGAAAAGGAGCTACTCGCAGCTGCAGCGGCGGCGCGTGGACGATTTGAGGACGTGGATGACTTAATCCTGGTGGATAGCCGGCGTTGATTGATCGTACTCACTCTTTTCCAAGCCGCAGCTTGGCCACGCAGGGTCCCCGGTCCGCGGGCTGGGCTTTTAATTGCGGCGCGCAAGCCGCAAAATCCTCGGTCTCGTCTCTATCTTTGAGCTGCATGCCTGCCCGGGTAGGGTCGTCGCCGCCACGAACGCTGCTAATTCGATTAACGTTACCTGGATTGATGCATGGTGAACTCTTGTCATCGCGCGACACCGGTGGTTGGTCGCCATCTTCCGAGGAAGCCGTGCGGGGATCTACGACACAATTCCCCCCTCCAGACAATTCTCATTTGACAGAGTCTCACCCCTCTCCCCGCTAAAAATTACCCGATTTGCTGCAGCCTTAAAATCCTCGAAAAACTATACCAGAGAGACAAGAAAACTTCGGCCAGACAGAAAACCGATTTGCAACCAGATAGTCTAGCCCTCACAGAGCTCAACCTTCCGCCAAAAAAACGGTACTGCCGCCTGCCGAAGACAAATGAACTTAATACAACAATTTTTTTCGTGTTCGCCAGGTGGCAGTACTGTTTTTGCTATCTGGCAATAATAAAGTAGGCCCCTATTCTGTAATCCCATCCTGGATTCAGATGCTGACCCGGATTTGCACCAAAATCGAATCACCTGCCATAGGGACAAAATCCAGATGCTGTTAACCCTGCCGTCCTCCGTAAAAATTTAAGCCAAATCCACGGGCAAAGAGCAACTTTATGTTTAATCCTGTCATGCCGACAAATCAACAGCTAAATAAACGCCGGGTAGGCATATCGCATTTAAACTCCGTCTTCCTTGGCGGAGGTTGGTAATTGGGGACATCCCAGCTAAAAATTAGAAATATTTTCAACAATAATTAACTTTCGTATGGGGGTAGAATTTCGTTCCAGGAGAGTAATTTTTGTCTTCCGAGGGGTATTAATGTGTCTCGTTGGCTGGATTGTGACCGGGGGTATTACGTGTGGGGGAGATTTTGCCTGTTTCTCGACGACGAGCGTCTGCGGGTGAGAATCGTCGGGAGTGTGGGATTTGTAACTCGTTAGTCGGGATTTCTTTCGCTCTGTCTGTCTATCTGTCTGTCTGTCTGGTTGCCTCTGCAGCAATTCTTCCTCGCACCCCACCCTCCATGCTACCTATACCCCTCGTCCATTTGTCACGCCGTGGAAATTTGCTGTTCGACATAATCGCTTTATCCAATACACTTTGTCGACTGCGTGCGTGGTATTTATATCGACACGCGAATGCTCGGCCGGGCGCGCTTATGCTGCCTATAACAATGTAGAGTTTCAGTAGGCCTATTATAACAATATCGTGTTTATTGGCCATACACTCAATAAATAACGTTAGATCTTAAAACATGATGCAGGGGCAAAATAGGTAAGAGGATTTTTCTCAAAGCACGGCATCTAAGAAAAGTACAGCCCTAAGAATTTTACCGCTATCGACTCGTCTAGCGTGAAAACGGTTGCATAGGCACAGACTTACTGCCTGCAGCAGACGCGTACTACTAAAGAGCTTTCAGAAGGTACCAATATCGATGATTGTAAACGACCTTGAACCTCCAAAATTATGAGATTTCAGTGATTTTTGCGATTTTATAGCTGCAGTGCACATTCGGTTGGAGATAGTTGGAGACAACCTGCGTATGAAATTTTCAGCATTAAACTTAGATTTTAGCAGTTTAGAATTTAAAATCCCCCTAGGCACAAGAAGTTCTCCGTATACGGGGGCGTCAAATTTGGGTACCCTTTCAAACCGCAATTTCATTTCATTGCACGTTATATGTACATTGATTCCCCAGGCGGCAGCACTGATGCTGTCGCGCGTCACGAGAGCATTGCTCGGATTACTTGTTTGCGTTTCACGTGGACGCTTTTAGTTAGGCAGCTGTAGGTGTCCGGATCCCCTGGATCCCCGCCCCCCGCCAGTCAAGTCCAAATTCCATTAGACGACTTTCACCGAAACTTCCCAGCGGTGAAAGTCGCAGACACCAATGCTGACAAATCATGAAACGGGGATGTTCAGGAAAAGTTTCGGACTTTCAAACCTTCTCGACATGTCTCGTTTGTGTCGCTCTAATGGAATTTAGTTCGTAACAATACAAGGCGAAAGTCAGCGACAAAGTCCCCCGCAGACTTTGTTGTCGCGCACACAAATCATGAAAGTCCGGCCGTGAGACTGCGATATTTCAGTATCATTCGCTATGCAGCAATATGCGTATACAATTAATCGCTAAGAGTTTAATGATGCAATATTTCAATTTCCTCAAACTGAAACGTGAAAAATTTTTTTGACTCTATTTCATTTTTAGCATTAAATCGTAATTTACTTGAATCACCTTCGGAAAACAAAGTGGCGTCATCTAGCGAATTACAATGACCCCTGTGTGCGGCGGCGCCAAGGCGGAATGTCGCTGCTGGCTGCTGAGATCGGATGCATTGAAGCGCTGTGATGTGACGTGGCTGCTACGTGAACGTCAGTCGTCTGTCGTCACGTCTGCTAGCGCCATCTGTCGAGCACCGGCAGGTGCGCGACGAGTGGGCGTGGCTCCGCCGCTCAAGTGTCAATCAACGTCCGTACGCCGACCAATCGCGCGCGAGCAGGCCGCCCGCCGTCAGCTGTTCGTGACCGAGTTGAGATGGACCGACTGACGCCGAACGCAGTCGCAGTCGCCGTGCCAGTCACATTAGCAAGTCAGATTGCGAGTTTGTTTTGATTTTCACGACGTCACGTCACCCTCGCCGTGCACGCAGGCAGTCGTCTCGCGCCTCGTACGTACTGTGCCGTACCGTACCGGAAGTGGAAAGATGGCGGCCGCCGCTGCCAACGCGCTGTACGTCAACGGACTTTCGTCTTCTAATTCAACGTCGTCGAGCGGCGTCGGCGGAAGTTCGGTCGTGTTTGGTGGTGGAGACGAGATGCTTCGTCAGTACCAGACAATGCAGCAGCCGCATCAGCATCAACAACAGTCCGGGATGAAGTCTGGCTCCGGATACAGCGCCAGCGGTGATACGTCGGCGGTGATGGGAGCGCAGACGGCGGACTGTCTGGCGTTCAGTCATTACATGCACAACCAGTGGCTGGGAGGATTGACGTCCCACTCGTCGCTCTACCACGCTGACATGATGTCGGCTGTACCTGCAGGCACGGGCTCGGCTGGCTCGTGGTCGGCCGGCTCCAATCATCGCTTCACCCAGCAGCAGGACGTTAAACCGAGTCCACAGTCGTCACCCGTCGACGGACTGGTGTCTGGAACCGCGGCTCCAGGCGGACACCACCCTGGAGTGCTGCAGCACCGCAGTCCAGGGACGCCGGGGAACGGGGGAGGGTGGCCGGGGCAGCACATGTCCCTGGCCTTTCCCCAGACAGCCTCGGCGGCGGCCGCGGCAGCAGCGTATCCGGGCGTCCTGAACGGCTACCACCACCATCAACACCCGCAGCATGGACAACACCATCCACAGCACCACCCGTCACCGCCTGGAGCCGCCGCCGCCGCCGCACTCCACGCCTGGTGCAGCGATCCGCTCCTCCGAGCCGCCGATCCGAGCGGCGGACTCGGAGGATCGGCACCGGGTGATCCGCTGTCGGACGAGGACACGCCGACGTCGGACGACCTCGAGCAGTTTGCGAAGCAGTTCAAACAGCGCCGCATCAAGCTCGGTTTCACGCAAGCGGACGTCGGTCTGGCGCTGGGTACTCTGTACGGCAACGTGTTCTCGCAGACGACGATCTGTCGCTTTGAGGCGCTCCAGCTCAGCTTCAAGAACATGTGTAAGCTGAAACCGCTACTCGCCAAGTGGCTGGAAGAAGCTGATTCCACGAGCGGATCGCCGACTAACATTGACAAGATCGCGGCGCAGGGACGTAAGCGGAAGAAGCGCACGAGCATCGAAGTGACGGTAAAAGGAGCCCTCGAGTCGCATTTCATCAAACAGCCGAAACCTTCCGCGCAGGAAATAGCCCACCTTGCTGACCATTTACAGCTTGAGAAGGAGGTAAAATATGATAACTTGTGTACATGCTTTCTTAAAAACTGTGCTTGTCTAAACGTCAAGAGTGAGATATATAGTTACTCGAAGCAGACAAAGCATATATAATTTAATTCTGGTATACATTGAGTAGCTACATGTGTACTATAATATTTGAGAGTTGCGACCGCCAATAACTTCTAAACGACGCTACGTACGGCTGCGAAGATCGAAGACGAACGAAGATCCGAGGAGTCGTTCGTTTGAAAAAATTTTACTTTTTCTAAAATTTTGCAGCCACACCTCTTAGGCCGCAGCAGAGCTGTGCGCGGCGATTGACTGGAGCGCCCAATGCTGCTGAGCAACCTGGGTCTAGTTGATGCTCGAAGGATCGAAAATTGAGGCCGCAGGCCGAGATCCAGGCCGCAGGCCGAGTTGAGGCCCGAAGAGCCAAAAATGGAGGCCGCAGGCCGATACTATAGCAAAGATCAGGCGGACAGGGAGCGTATATAGCGACCTGTTTGCTTGTAATCCATAAAAGCAAGTCTCTAACTTTCACACATTTATAATTTTATCTTTTAATTTTCACTAGCCGAATTATCTGTTGAATTTACGAAAAACTGTAATTGTTAAACGCGTGGTTACTGTAAAACTTTAAAATACAGAAAGTTAGCTGACTTTTTTAGCATCGACCTGTTTGGGGGTGTGATGTCGACTTTTATGGTCACTCATGCAGTTGCAAGTTCATTGCATGCAGCTTGGCCTATACATTTCAGTGAAAGGACTGCGAAAAAAGTCAACTCACGAAAACTGCAGAACGTGCAGGCTTGCTTTTGGTCATTTTGTTGTCGATAATTGAATTAAAATGTCACACGTATAAGCAACCGTAATGTTTTGTCGCAGGTGGTCCGTGTTTGGTTCTGCAATCGACGTCAGAAGGAGAAGCGCATGACACCCGTCATAGGACCGAACGGCGAGCTGCTGTCGGGTCCCGGGGCCGACCAGTCGGACCAAGGCGGCGCCGACTCGGACACCGGGGCGGTGATCGGTAGCGGCAGCCCGGGGGACGACCGCTGCAGCCCCGGGGGCCCCGTCACGGGGGTCCACGGGCCCAACAGCTCGTCACCGGGTGTCGGGGATCACCGACAGTCACCGGGGCTGTACCGACGAGCCGGTCAGCCGGCGGGGACCTGGGGTTCACCGCGGCTCAGTCCGTGCGACCCGGTGACAGTCCTACATCATCAGAGACTTCACTGTGCGGGTGGCGGCGGTGGTGGTGGTGGTGGGACGGTGGGGGTACCCGTGGCATCGTCACTGCACCAGCTGACTTCTCTCTACGGTGATGCCGGTCAGCATCTGTTACGACAACATCATCACCATTTACACCAGCAGCACCAGCAGCAGCTGCAGCAACTGCATCACTGACTGTTACACCTGATTGATTCTCATAGTATAATTTAAACTGCACGCAGCTCGCACTGGTACAGTTGTAGGATACGGTCGTCGGTCATAATGCCAACGACGGCGTAGTCTATATGCGACCTAAAGCTGGTTTAAGTGCTACAGCACTGTCTGGAGTGATATAAGCTCGTTCGGCATCTAACTGCGCGTTACGTGTTATCCCCTCAGAATGTTAAAATCTGAAAAGTTATGCGCGCGTTTTAAGTTAAGAGGCGACCTCTTCACGAGGACCCACTCAGAGCTGCGGAGCGTTACCTGTCGTATGAGATTATGCAGTGGTATACCTGCCACCCAACACAAATGAACATCCCACCTTATTTACACTGTCCTCAGTTAAGCAGTTAGCCGGAGGGATGAAAGGCTGAGTTAACCTTGGTAATTGGTTATACCGAGATTGTTCATACGCTAGTATATATACCTCTTCAAGTAGTAATCAGACTCGGCGTAGCGAAACTTTGTGTTAATCAAGACCAACGTCATAGCCACTATACAGCAAACCTGCACCCTCTTTATAGGCGAATAAAGTCCTTCTTAAATCTCGTCGGTCCAGGGCCAGAAATCGGCAGCGTGTATACGGACTCAGTGCAGTCGTTTCCGGCGAGATGGGCACTTGCTGATCACGCGACCGTTTTCGCTCCGTTTTACGTTTCGATGTTCTTTTATCCTCCGCGAGACTATCTTTTCCGCGCAGGTGTGTGTATAGGGCGTATAGGCCTATTACCGCGAAACTTCTATAGT
>Ga0209454_1002010_pt1 | contig 13401 bp, 6 predicted proteins | sample WorMetHERISLAND1_2_FD_187400 | JGI IMG/M metagenome (GOLD analysis project Ga0209454, IMG submission 187400) | Marine gutless worms symbiont microbial communities from Max Planck institute for Marine Microbiology, Germany - Olavius geniculatus... | ecosystem: Host-associated > Annelida >...
GCTCGCTATGTCTCACACAGTGCCCTGCAAGTCGAAGTCTTCTTTCCCGGATCTTATTTGATATCCTCGGTAGGTTACCATAGAGGTCCTCATTCGTCATTTTGTCCATCCACGTAATGTTCATGACCATCCTCAGCATACGAGTGTAGCAACCATCTAGTCTGGATTCGTCCCTCGCAAATAGCGTCCATGTTTCACAACCATACAGAAGTATAGCTTCCACAGTTGTGACGAATAGCTTTTTCTTAAGTTCTGCATGCATGGACGACCTCCAAACTCCAAACACCGCTTATTCGTTGCACAAAGAGTCAAAAACGCCACAATATACAATTGGTGCAGACATACCCGGTTCACAGTAACAAACTCACTGAGAAATGAGATAACAAAAAGCCCAGCTATCGCTAGGATGCCGACTGTACTGGTTGTCAGTGACTTTCAAGGTTATCCAAGGTCAATGATTTTATGTAATCTGTAAGAGCGTATGTCACTTCTTGTTAGCGATTAATAGTAGCCTTGGTTTTATCTCTCACCATTTCCGAGATACGGCCACTTATAGCTTGAAACATTCCATTAAAAAGTGCGGTTAAACCGCTACAGATAGATACATAGTTACTACTGACAGCCTATGGAAAGTCGCCAACGCCCTATCCCATAGTACCATTGCCGACCCCTACGACTTTCCGTTTAGCCACAATTCCGCACGATTGTCATACCATAGTGCACTATGACCCTTCAAAGTTATCCAAGATCAATGATTTTTTTATTTTATTTGAAAGCCAACATGCGACTTTCTATTAGTGATCAATAACAATTTAGGCCATATATAGCACCGTTAAGCCACAAGACATTTGTGACAAACGACAGACGGACAGACAGGCGACAACTGGTACAATAATCTCGACCGTTACGTAAGTACGGTCGGCTAAAAACCATGAGTAAAACGCTGGAAAAGATATAAGTAAAAAGTTTAAAATTCATACAGTATTTTACGTAACCACTAACCACCCAGCTGGCTGCGCGCCACTCAAACCATTGGTTGGCCCAATAGTTTACGTTGCAGCAGGGGAAACAAGCTCCCATTTATGCGACCATAGTCTCAGTTTTTTTCGAATTTCAAATGGCATTTTCGTTTCAAGCTTTGTCTGGAACTCGCGTTATACACCATGATTAAAAAAAAATTGGATTAATTTTCTGTCTATATTTTCGCCGGATATTAACCGATTTTTAAGCACGACAGCAGGTACTACTATAGCGCGTCTTAGCCATCGCAATTTTGTCCGTCTGTCTGTTCGCCCGTCTGGTCTGTCACACGGGTGGATCAGTCAAAAACGGTGCAAGCTAGAATTACCAAATCTTCACCGTCGGTTGCCCGAAAGACTCTATAGTTTCAGAAACCGTAAAGCTTTTCCATAAATTCGGATGGGGTCACTCCGAACGAGGGCACTAAATGACAGAGGGTGGGCAAAATTTGCGATTTTTAGCGAATAAGTCGATGTATCTCAATAACGGTGCGAGATAGGGCCTAGGTTACTATAATCACTAATAGAAAGTCGTACAATGGTTCTCGATTGCCACCAAGATCAATGACCCTGGATGATCTTAAACGCAAAAATAGCTGTTTTATGGATTTTTCGGCGATTCTGGGCTGCGACACACATTTTAAGAGCTGCAGCATTTACGCGAGACGGTGGCGCCATCTGGCGTATGTAAATACATCGTACTCGATGTCAGTTGCTGGATCGATGAGCTTAGATTTGTTCGCAGTGCGGCAGTGGACCTTCAAACATGCACTGCTGTCGTGCGTTCCCCTTTGCGTTAGCTGGGCTTTTCTTGTCAAAATTCTTTCACTAGCAGACTCGAAAAAACTACAACAACACAGTTACTAGACTCTTACCATAACTAATAAAGTTAGCTAGATTACCTTGTGAAATATTAATTTTCAGAAAGAATTGTACCGAGAGAAGCACATCAATGAATAACAAAGCATGCATAATAAGATTAAAACATGCGATTATGGTATGCTGACACTATGGCCAGTAAGACCAGCTACGAAATCACGAACCAACGAGCACAAGCTGGTGTCGTACGGATCATTTTTCTCACCGCAGTCTTGGGTTGAGTTTTTTTTCAAAAGACGTCTGCTAGAGAACAGACTGAAGCAAACCGTTATTCGACAATTATCTGCTCAAACCTGTTTGTCGCTTATGTCAGCTGCTGTGCCCTGTAAAACATTGTCATTGGGCATTGAATATCAATACGATGTTTTTAAAATTATCGATTAATAGACACAAACAATGTCAGCACAATGAATACTAATTTTTTCGGTTAAGTGCTGCAAAATATCGATTAAACATTACGAAAATACCGCCACATCTAGGATTGATTAACTAGAGATGTCTGTCGTCGTACGAGTATTCCTGCGGATCATTACCTTGTTGCTTCGCTTTGAACTAGCTTTCGCGGCGCGTCTCCCGCGGCGGTGGAGCTGACTCGTGCCTACAGAAAACAGGTGAGTTTTTGTCACCTGACGCATTTACCGTGCAGAGTCGGTGTCGGATGCGCGACTGATGTACAGCAGCAGCAGCAGCAGCAACAGAGCTGCCCAGTGCCAGCCAGCTATGAGCGCAGTTGCGTAGCTAGCAGACAATATCGTCGTAGATGCACACGTGCTTACGTCAAGGTGTGGTCGTCTAACAGCAGAGCGGTTTGAACGGTATTGCCAGGAGATATTGCACCTGAACAGGTAAAGCACACTAGGTCTACTGTCTGCACCGTAGTTGTAGTTGTCACACGTGTATTTTGCGCTAGTGACATATATGGCAAATATGAAAATATTATTTTAATAAGTCCCCAGGCGCTTACTTGCCGTAATTGTATTACCCGGTACGAGCTTATGCGTCGCTCTTTACCGCGATGTGCTGCGTTGCTCCGTTCGATGTTGTGCTGTGATCAGTAGCAACCTTGGTCCTTTCTTGCACCGTATTTAGAGAGGCCGAAAAGTCAAAATTGGGATTTTTAACCTTGCTAGTGGTACACGCCGTATAGGATTAATCCACTTAATGTAGCCGGTAATAATGATTACAGTAACTCGCGTCGTACGTTATAGTACCAGCGTATGACAGACAGACGGACATGCATACGGACATACAGACGAACGGACGGACGTTCAGATGATAGCTGCATCAACGCTTGCGTGCTAACGTGACCCACCCAGGGCAGCTGCTGCATCTTGATCCAATACTGCGTGCTATACGTTGGTTTTTACGCGCGAGAGCTAGCATAGCTATAGCGCGTATTAGCTACGGTAATTCTGTCCGTCTGTCCGTCTGTCTTCGTGTCTGTCACGATCCAATACCGATTAAAGACCAAGTAAAATAGAGATTTTGCGTTTTGACCATGTGATAGCCTAAAGTCTCTAGTACTTCGTGACAAAATTTCATGCCGCTGGGTGAAGTGGGTCCACTCGAACGAAAGGTAGAAATAGAGGCACTCCCCTTAAAAAGACGTTATTTTACCGCTATTGGTTTGTCTAGCGTGAAAATGCTGCTTGTCATAACAAGCACTAGTGACGAGCTTCTCAAGAGCTTCAACATCGATGATTTTGAATGACTATGAACGTTAAAATAGAGGGTTTTAGTGATTTTTTGGCAATTTCGGTCTGCAACATACATTTTAAGAGTGAATTGCGCCGAAATGGCTGGAGATGGACGAAGATAATCTGCAACGGAATTTTTAGCATTGAATATAGATTTTAGCAGTCCAAGTCCCGACTCTTTACGTTCAAGGAGGCCTGCGCACGCAGGTGTCAAAAAAGTACCTTCTAAAAAGTGGTTATTTTTCCGCTATTGGCTTGCTTAACGTAAAAATGCTGCTTATCATAACAAGCACCAGTGACGTGTTTTGGTGGTGTCGACATCGATGACTTTGAATGACCTTGAATTTCCAAAATACGGGTTCTTAGTGTTTTGCTGCGATTTTCGGCTGCAGAAGACCGAATTGCTACGAAATGGATGGACATATGGAGGAACTGCAAACAGATGAACTGCTATAGGCTCTCGCGCGTCTCGTGAGCATTAGCTCAGATTTCTTGTTATCTCATCTCAGCTTCTCAACACGTCATGTACGATATCGGGCGCGCACGATTTTTTTGCAGATGACGCTTGACGTGGATGACTTCAGAGACATTGAAATGACGCCGTTCAATTCCGAAAAGCATCGCAATTTTACGGACGTGTTCATGGATCGCGATTTTGGTGCGTGTTGTGATGGACACACTAGCAAACGGACGGACGATAGCTGATACAGTGCTCTGCATGTAACAAGCTGTGCTCGCACTGTCAGTACAAGGCACAGGAGAAGATCAAATACTACTAAGTGCATGGTTTCTGTGTTTTATGATATCACAGTAGCCTGATAGAATTACATCTTTAATCACGTACTAACTTCCTACGTGATTATGAATTTTCGTGGATTTTTTGCAGCTTTGTATACCGTAACTTGTAGCGCCTTTTCCCCATGTTTTGAAGTCTGTTTATTAATTTTCATGCTGTGCTGATTTGAATTTAAAAATTACTTCTAAAATTCATCATTCATTACTCATTATGAAAAAAATCAATCACTATCCAGCGTCACATCTGTTTAGAGTCGTGGGCTGGAAAGCTGCGGAAGAGTGTGTAGCTGAAAGCACCTGCGTCGTCATGGTGATTATTCAGCATTTAACAAGTTGCACCTACGTCAAATTACGCCACTGGCAGACAACAGCAGCTGTGTCTGATAATAAGTGCCGATACCAAATGAACTGTTTTACTGTCTGCTGTGTACCTGCATGTAGCTTCCATCACCGATACTCGTCAGTGTAATGTAGCCTTACATTTTTGTTTACCGGTATTGGTCGCCAAGGACGTGCACGTAGGCTACAGGTAGGAATACTACAGGTGGGGACCTACATACGTTTAAGACATCGTTCAATACTTGCGCATCATTAGCAGGCAGGTAAAACACTTGAACAACGTGCCGCCGCATCAACAACGGTACACTAAATACGACACGATACTTGACTAGAGAAATTTTCACCTACGCTTAACAACTGACGAGCTTCTTCGCACGAGATTAATTAGTTTACATCGCACATAACCAAACAAAAAATTACCATCAAAACAATTAAAAAAGAAAGTTATTAAACCTCACAGTTTTTACAAACTGTTTAATAGACTAAGTCTTTATTTCCATTTATTTGATACAAACTGACAGATAGGTGAAACGACAATGCAATAACAAAATGCGAACAGAACGGCAAGGCACTGAATGTGCACTTACAGAGGCCCTCGCGAGTACTGACACAAGTAATTTGAAAAGCTCATGTGACGCGCGACAACATCGGTGTTGCCACCTGGGCAAACAGTTTACAGCGTGCAATAAAATAATAATGTGTTTTAAAGGTGTACCCAAATTTGAGGCCTCCGTGCGGAAGACTCTTTCAACCTAGAAGGTCAAAAAACGGTTCAAATCTACGATCTATGCTAAAAATTGCATATGCAGGAGTCCTGGTCTATCTCTAGTAATTTCGGTGCACTTCGCTGTTGAAATAAATGTCGCAACAAGAAATCGTTAAAATGGCTAAAAGCCCGCTTTTTAGATTTCAAAGTCGTTCAAGGTCATCAATATTAGTACATCTTAAAAGCTCGTTAGCAGTGCTTGTTACGGTAAGCAGCAAGTCTGTGCCTATCTTCAACCGATTTTACGCCTGGTCATAAACCTCACGAGGCAATGGCGGTAAAATTTTTAGGGAGTATGCTTGTTTGACGCCCTCGCTCGAGAGACTTTTTTTTCCAAGAATTCGTTTCTTCATTCAGCGGCACGAAATTTTGTTGCGAAAAACTAGAGCCATGTAACAGCCTTCAGTAAAGATTTCATGTTCTTAGATGTCGCCGTTTTGATAGAGTGCCAGGGTGTGACGGACGGACGGACGGACGCCTCGACGATAACTTAGACGCGCTTAGCATAGCTGTCGCGCATGAAAATGAATCTATTATCACAGCAGGCATTTCTTATTGCGCAGAAATGTAGGGAAAATTTGAAATTTTAAGCACCAATAATCTCGGCTGTCAGAAATTTGCAGCTGTCTTCAAAAAACTGCATCTCCCTGTCGCGCCCACTTTTTTTAATCCGCGATGCCGTTGATGACAAGTGGCTACAGAAAGCTTTGAAATGTTAAGACATGACTGAACTAAACTAAACTAACCTGACACGATTTGGTAATGCATTACTGTAGGCACCGTCTAACGCATCGATGGCTCACGCTCACGTACGCGTAAACCAGTGACCAATGGGTTCGCCTTTCTGGTCCCTTGGTCAGATCGTCAAAAACTGAACCGTGTCAGTTCAGTTCAGTTCAGTTAAATTACCTGGCTTTGTATACGCGCCTTTAGGGTACGAGCCGTGATGCGTGCAGGTGGGCGGCGAGTTTATTAGCGACGTTTACAGCTGTTGGCTTCGACAAACGCTGCCACGACGACGCGACGTAACACGGCGATCTGCGGCGGCTCAGCTGATGATGATGATGATGATGCTGTCGACACAGCTGCAGTGCGACGTCACCGCGACACCGCATGGGACGTCGACGTCGACGATGACGACAGCGCCATGGCTCAGAAGTCGTACTGTTGTATTTCAGCGTCACTGTCTACTATGGACGTCATCGCATTGCGGCATGGTGAACTTGTCTTCTGTCATAACATTGCAGATTGAAACGGTTACGTATTTTCTAGTCACGTGAGGTAATAACGTTGCGTCTACTAGTCAGTGACGATGACGTTGAAGTCATGTAAAATTACTGTAATGTCGTTCACGACAGCATCATGCTATACAGACACAGTAACATTACAGCTTGAAGTCATCACGTCTCCTTCAGTCACGTTGGATGATAACGTTCTGTCCAATAGTCAGTGATGACGACGTTGGAGTCATGTACTCTTGACGTCGACGATGACAGCAGCGGAATGGCACAGAAGTCGTAACATTGTCTAACATGGACGTCATAGCATTGCATTACAGCTTAAAGTAATCTCGTCTCCTCCAGTCACGTGAAGTGATAACGTTCTGTCTACTAGTCAGTGATGATGTTGGCGTCGTGTACTATTGATTTCGATGAGATGACGACAGCGGCATGGCACCGAAGTCGTCGTCGCTGCCGACGGTCACTGAGCTCTACCGCAGCGCCGATGACGCAGACCAGTCAACCGCCGACGACGACCACCTACAGCGCATGGGCGGCTCCATGAATGACGTCACCAGGAACGTCACAGCCAAGACGTCAAATACTGCGGACGACGAGTACGACGACGAGGACGGACTGATGGTGGGTCATTGCGACGGCCACGACACTCAGCTGGACAACAACTGTGTGGCCATGTCGTCGCCGCCGCTGCTACAACCACACAAACGCCGACTCGTGGAGCCTCAGCGAGAGCGCTTCCTCACCGCCTACGAACGACTGTCCTACGAGCTGGCCAGCGACAGGCGCTGCATGCGAGAGATAACGCTCGGCAAACGCGTCGGGTTCTACCAACTACGCAACCAGATCGGCAGCGGAAACTTCTCCACAGTCAAGCTGGGAGTTCACATCCTTACACGCGGTCAGTAGTGCCTGTAAACGACTCGATTAAATCGTAGTCGTGATGAGATAGTTGTAACGTGTGACGGAACTGCAAATTTGACGCAATAAATGTTGTTAACTACATAGTGTGTGTGTGTGTGTGTGTGTGTGTGGCTTGTGTATGTGATTGATTTGCATTTTTTGTGGCTGCAACTGTAAAACTTCCACAATTTGTCATGAGGAAACCAGATTTTTCATCATCAGAACAGTGTAGCGAGTGACAGCACCAGTTAAGACTAGCATGTTTGTATCCGTGACACATTATGACGTCAGCGTTGCGTCACGACTAGCAAATAATATTTAATTAACTGCCACATTTTGTTGAAACATTTTGAATTAGTATTTTTTCAGATACAACTGTTAAAAATTTTGTGTAAATTGATCATCATTTGAGTGAATTATGAAAAAAAGAAAAAGGGGTCCTTTTTATGAAACACAGTGTAGTAGTACGGTGTTTGCTATTAATGTTTGCTTATCTGTGGACGTTAAAGTCTCTGATCTTGGCTTTTCCCTCAAACTAACTAGCACATTAGTTTTGTTAGGTCTACGTGATGTTCGATTTTTTTTCAACCGTAACCTAAAAGTTTCTGCAGAAGCCAGTGAAATCTTGGCCGTAACCTTGGACTTGCCAAAAAGTCATTGACTTTGACTTTGCTCTGCCTGGCTTTGGTCTTGTGGCACAGTGAACAGACAAACATTTACATGGAGATAATCATATAACAGACTGTTTTAATGCAACCAAGACTGCTGCGGCATTCAGAGTGGTCAGTTTTTAGGTAGGTCTAATTAATCGTAGAATGGCACGTTGGTAGATTTTCTTGTAATTTCACACTCATTAGATTGCATTATTGCACGAGTATAACGTATTTTTTTTGCTGCGGTTCCGGCACGATAGCGTCGGCAGAAAAAATACCTGCTCGCTTAATTAGTCGTAAAACGTTCAGGTACCTTGGTTGCGTAGTGCGGCCAATATATTATCGTCAGCTGAGTTAGTTAAGCACGCGATCGTTTAAGCGGAAACTATAAAACAGGCTCGCGGCTCATGTGCAAAAGCGGTAGTGATAATATAACGAGCGAGCACTCAGGCGAATAATGAGAAACCAACGCTGTAAGGCGCGTACGCAGCGACGTAACTGCACTAAACTGACATGGTTTAGTTTTTGACAAACCGACCAGTTGACAAGCAGTAGTGCGTTACAGTGGGCACCATCTAACGGCTTGGGTGACTACGTGATTAGGCGTACGTATACGAATTATACGAATCAGTCAATGACCAATAGGCTTGCTCTGCTCGGTCATTGGTCAGTTCGTCAAAAACTAAGCCGCGCCAGTTCACTTCAGTTCAGTTACGTCGCTCTGTACGCGCCTTTAAATTTTACAGAACGCAGCGGCGACTGCTTGGTCGCAGAACGCTGTCTACAGCGTGCGTTGATAAAGTCAATCTCCTAGGAATTTTATACCGGAAATGTAATAGATAATAGATTTTTCACCAAATTTATAACGTTTGCAGGAAAGGATTCAGGCCATATACTATGCAAATTTTATTAGGCCAACAATACTTAGTTTTATTTGTAGGAGAACGTCAATTTAAAAAAAATAACAATTTTACAAGTAATTAAACTGTAATTCTGACTCTGATAATAAGAGTGCTGATATTTGATTCTTACATACCGGTATGGGTTTACACTTACTTAATATGCACACGCTAAATTTTTTTTAATGTGATGCTATTTTGGAAGTTATTGCTAGTCACTGTAAATAATATTATTGGTATTTGGGACAATTTTGCTATCGCTCGTTAGTTTTACAATGACAAACTGAACAATGAAGATACAATGCGTATTCGAACACTGCGAGCAAGGACTTGGAGCTTAGCTAATTGAGATATCTTGATAAAACTACTAGTACCGTCGTTAGACCTACACAATCGCCGATGTCGACGCTCGCAAGTAGCCTACTGTCGATAGGCCTGCCGTGTTATCTGCAAGAAGGCCAGGGTTTCCATAGCGCAGTGAAACAAGAAATATCCATTTGTAGCGTGCAGAACTGGCCTGAAGGCGCGTTAAGTAGTGTTGCAGGCAGCGACTTTTATGTCGCGGCTTAGTCTAAGTAATGAGACCATCGGAACTATGAAGATCGCAAACCTAAGGCGATGCCATGATTAAAGCAAACATGCTCCGTTGATAATTAGGCTCCGCAATGGGGTATGTGTGAGATCGACTCTACTGAAAAACGACCCGGGTTTTGTTTCGCGAGTTTTTACGAGCTGGATTCTCTTTCTGACGCTCAAGCAGCAACGTCAAATCACTAAACAGAAATTTCCTTTAGCTTAGACTCGCCGGCAGTGTTTGGCAGTCAGCGTTTCGTCAAGAATCAGTAGTTAAACTTTTAGTTACGTTGCTTTTTGTAACGTTTTTGTGTTTTTGCTTTCACTTGTTTAAATTTTTTTTCTGTAAAAAAGTGGTAGTTTAGGCCATACAAGCTCATATCGATAAGTGATAACTCTGTCAATTTTTAACGATTTTTATAATTTTTAATGGCACACTGTGAAAAAAATGCAATCGCATTTTTGCTAAATATCTCACCATACCCAAAACACGTCGCTGCACTACCTTGTGAAACACGAATGCTGTAGACTAGCGCGTTTTGTGTGCACTGAACCAGAACCTGTCTTGCTGAATATTATGAACTATAGGAGACGTTGCACAGTCTCGGCAGGCAGCACCAGTGACAAGAGGATCATGCTAAAATTGGACGTGGCTTTGATACTGCAGGATATTGTACGTAGGATGTGTGTGTGGCCTATGTATGTTTATTTGCGAACAAGAAGAGATGACACAACCGTGGTCCAATATGTGGGCTGGACAGAACGACCCGGAAACAATGACAACTGCCCAAAATTAATACCACCAAATGTGTCACTAGAACTACACCTGTGTGAGGGAACTGTAAAAAGCTTCGATAATCAGTCGTTACTACCAGACAATGGCTGTTTCAGAAAAGGTGGCGGTAAAGATACTGGATAAGACACGATTGGACGCAAAGACTCGGCGTCTTCTGTCGCGCGAAATCACCAGCATGGAGAAAATGCACCACCCCAACATCATCCGGCTGTATGAGGTCGTCGAAACGCTGTCTAAACTGTACATAATGCTTGAGTACGCGTCGGAGGGCGAGCTCTATACCAGAATAACGTCAAATCCAGACGGTTTGCCGGAGTCTGATGCCAAAGTCGCCTTTTCTCAAATCGTATCCGCTGTTCAACACATGGTTTGCATTTTATTATAATACTCACTGTTATTATTTCCCGTTTGCCTTAAAGATGCCACTTTTAAAAATTTTGCGATAAGTTTGGTTAATATATTATAGCCTATACCGATTTTAGCAATTTCTGCCTTTGTATTCTCAGATGAACCATGAAAGTAGTGTAATAACATGCCACAACGTCGCCCAATTGTGTGCTTGTGAACTCTGTATATTTAACTGAATTTTTTCTTACTTGCAGATAACCTGCACAGTGTTAGACGTTTGGTTCTCAGTTAAAAATTCGCCAAAATTAGCACAATTTTTATGTTTGGGTATCCCTAGAAAAACTGGTGAGTAGACTATCAGCTATAGCAGCTCTATGTTGACGGTTAGTCGATCTTGCACGTAGCAGAACACTGAATGGTTGTTGTAGCACGAGAAACACGTGGTACACCGCGACCTGAAGGCAGAGAACATCTACTTCTCGAGCGGCAGGCAGATCAAGCTGGGAGACTTCGGTTTCAGCACGTCATGTAGTGCTGAACAGACGCTGACCACGTTCTGCGGCTCGCCGCCGTACGCGGCACCCGAACTGTTCTGCGACGACAGTTACTACGGGCCGAACGTCGACGTATGGGCGCTAGGAATTCTGCTGTACTTCATGGTGGTCGGCGCGCTGCCGTTCCGCGCCGAAACCATTGGCAAGCTAAAGCGTTGTATCCTCGACGGTGTCTACACGATGCCGGACCACGTGTCGGACGACTGCCGGCTGCTGATCCGCGGCATTCTGCGTCCGGCGCCGAGCGACCGCTACTCGATACGTGAGATCCGTGACAGCGACTGGCTGAGTGAGGTCGAATTTCCACAACCGCTGGAACCGTACACGCTCGGTACAGGCGACGATGACCGGCCGCTGACTGAGGCGGAGCTGGAGACACGTCGACAACTGGAGGAATTCGGCATGTCGGCACAGCACGTCGAGGCGGCCAAGTCACAGCAGTCGCGCAGCAGCGTCGCCGGCACATACCACGTCCTACTTCACAGCATCCAGAAGCGCTTAGCGACCGAAGCGCAGAATGCCGCCGCCAATGCGTCAGTCGACAGCAGTACGGACGACACAGTTCCGACCGCCGTCGTATCCATACCGCCGTCCGTAGTCCAGCCATTGACGAAGAAGTCGTCGAAAGTTTGCGTGATATTATGAAGTCTGGGTCAGTGTAGGCCTAGTTAATAGTTTGCCTCAGGTTGACATTGTGGAGTAGACTACCCAGCAGTTCACTTTGTAGGTCGTACGTGTAATGCTCAAATGTTTCCAAGTGCTAGGCTACTGCCGAGAACGAAATTCTGCAGTAACTGCAGCGACTTCCATTATTATACAGCACTTGTGGCAAAGCAGTGTCTCTGTTGTGATTGTGTCTCGTCGGGACCAGTAGCATAACGTAGTGTAGCACTTTGTTACAGTTAAGTCTTCAATCAGTCAATCAATAATGTCAAGTTTAGGGCACCCTAAATGAAATAAAAGCACAACAAGGACGCCTAACAGCCAGGACAACAGAGTAAGCAAAATATCACGGATTAAAAAGACTTGTTACTCGGTTGACGAGCTTAGAAGCACGCCAGTTTTGAATGCTCCACTTGTTGCATGCATCGAGAAGGTGAAAACTCACTATATCAGCTTCAACAATACGAGATCGACAACAGTTAGTTCTAATGTGATACCACTCTGTTGCTGAACTACTTCCGAATACCCAGTCGCAATTTGTCTACAGCTAGAGCTTGATTTATATCCTGATATAACAAGTGCCACTAGCTGAAAAAGAAGAGAATGATTAATAATTATTTTATCTGCCAGTAGGTAGCAGCTTCGATTGTCCAGATTTGAGCTTTAGTCTATCAGGACGTTTATTGTATGCTAATGCTGTAACTCCTTTAGGCCTAACTAGTTTTGTAGATATGTTCTTTGCATTTTCTGCAAATAGTCAAAAACTTTTTCTAATGACCAGGCCTGGATAGCATATTCCATGTGTGGTCTAATAAATCTCAGCATATGTTGTTTCATTTTGGGAGTTTTGTTTTGTTCATTTCTGTCTGAGCTGTTAATTTGAGTGGACCTTGCAGTCATGTTACCATGCTACCAGTAAAATAATGCAATTTCGTTTCGGTTGACTTCTGTTGTCACGACGTTGGTTGTTATTCTGAGCATTTACGGTGAATAATACCAGACATCTTTTGATTCATTCTGAACATTACAGCAGTGTATATAGGGTGGGCCAGAAAAAGTGACCCCCTCCCCTCTGAACTACATCAGCATGCTTTCTGTTGCCAGCGCCCTTTGCTCATAGTTTTGGCAAGGGAATTTTCAAAGCTACTGGCAGTGTGGATTTTTGTTGTTATTTATTGTTATGACATCATCATCATCATCATCGACAACCGTGGGCTCAATGCCCGTTGGTGTCTGACGCCATTCTTACTATCGCTGCCCACCGCTGCCTATCTAGGGC
>Ga0209454_1002011_pt1 | contig 13396 bp, 14 predicted proteins | sample WorMetHERISLAND1_2_FD_187400 | JGI IMG/M metagenome (GOLD analysis project Ga0209454, IMG submission 187400) | Marine gutless worms symbiont microbial communities from Max Planck institute for Marine Microbiology, Germany - Olavius geniculatus... | ecosystem: Host-associated > Annelida >...
ACTGACAACTAGTACGGTGAGCTATCCTGGCGACATCTGGGCTTCTTGTTAGTTTTAGTATTTTGTTTCGAATTTGATTTTTTCTCAGTTTGTGCAGAATTGCTTTTTAGTTTTTATTCCGTGCTAGTTCTGAGAGATTTTAATAATTTTGCATGCATTTTTGTAGCATGTCAGCAGCTTGTTTGCTTTGCTCTACAGAGCCTTGTATTAGCTATTGCCGGCTTGTCTGTCTCTCTGTCTATCCCTCTAGTTGTTTCTTTATGGTGGTTCCCTGAAGGGATGGTGGCATATATATTCATGGTCATCATCTAAGGTCACCAATTTGGTACTATTTGAAAGCATGCAGGTGACTTGATGATAGGAGTCTTATCTTCACAGTCATGCCACCATGATTTATTTCTTCTGACAAATACATTACATTCGTCATTGCAGGTTAGTTTGTGGTCGGTTGTGTTGACATTCAGCGCTGCTGTGGTTTTGTATGTTCGTGCAGCGGGCAGCAAGCGATTGTCATTGTTCACATCTCGCGGTGCTACACAGATCCTGCTGCACGTGCTCGTCTGTGAGTCCAAAGATGATGAGTGTCTCTCGGAGCTGCTAATCGCCGTGCACCAGCTGCTCGCCAAGCTTGGCATTCGAGGTAATCACAGCCAGCAACAGTATCTTGTCTCATCAGTGGCTACCCAGAAGGTAGGGGGCTGGGTCCAGCATGGGCGACTGCTGTAAATGCACATTTGTGCTCTAAAACTAACGAAATTTAAACCTGCTACGTGCGTTTTTAGGATTCTTTTATGCCTTAGATTTCGGGGCGGGGGGGCTTGATGCCCCTCCATAAGAATGACATCCCCACTCTCGTCCTTTGGTTTTGATGTTGGGCCCTGTGGGTTTCGGACCTTGTGTGAACTGCCACTCTCATCTCCCAACTTCTGGTGATGTCTATGTGTCTCATTGTGATTAAACTTTAGATTTCTGTAGCTAATCTTCAATGCGAACCAGCGTCAGAGCTGTGAAGCATCACCTGCCATGTGGGGTCACACAGTGTTACTTGCCATGCTACACAGGTGAATGTACTCTCTATTTTTATGCCACCCAGGCAACCAGGCTGGTAGTTGACTAATCTACATGGGGTGAAGGGGCTAAAGGCTGAGTTGACCCTGGTGGCTGGTAATATACTGAGAATCTTACGTGTCTGCAGTCAGCCACTCATCTTAGTAGTAATCACTTGAGTTCGACTGCGAGTTGAACTCATTATCTGGTGATAGTAAGTGTGACGTCCTACTGTTATGCAGTACAGACTGAGCTGATAGCAAGTCTGTTAGTGAGAGATGACTGCAGGGCCGTCTTTTGTCAGCGTAGTGCCCTTGGCACTGACTTGCCTCTGGCTGCGGGTCTCCTGATACCACATAGTGACCTGTGACCACACTACACCACAAACTGTAGTACGTGTGAGTATTTAAGATTTGCGAAAGGGTGTTGTGGGCATGGCGAGCATGTGGAGCGCAAGCCTATAATGGGAAGCTAAGGGCAGAGCCCTTGGTGAGGGGGTAAAAGGGGGGAGTTAAGCTCCTTTCCTTGAAGCTGAGATACTTTTAGCTTTTGGACGTTTAATGGAAGCCGCAAATTTGCCCATGATCAATCGATCCATTGTGCGTTGCAGTGATCACCGCCGTAGCACGGGGCCTTTTTGCCTTAGATGACTGGTGTGTATTTTTGTCATAGATGATGATAAATAATGTTACTGCTGCTGTCCATGGTGGTGTCTGTTGCAGATCGCAAGTTTGCAGTGAAGGCGCGCTTATACCAGGCTCTTGGTGTCACTTTGGCCGTCGTCCGTAGCTATTTGCACAGTCCCAAAGTTCTACAGTCTCTCATCTCTGTGCTCAAGCTCTATGCTACCGATGGTCAGCAGACATACCATCACATTACTGTTGTAGTTACAAGTTCTAGGTGTTTTTTATGTGCATACTGTTCATTAAGTTTTTTGTTAATCTCCTTTGCTACTGTCACAAAGCATTATACTGACCAAAGGGCAGTTGATGCTATGTGGCTGGGAAGATAATTGCGAGCATGGCAGAAAGTACTGGCAGGCAACTGCTGCGTTTATGACTATGCAACTCGTGGGTTGACTGCCTAAAGAGTGTGTCATCCCCAACCCCAACACTCATGTTGAGTATATGATACTTCTTTACCTTTTAGAGTACCAATCCAAGTCCGTTATGGGTGGGGGGGCATTATTGATGTACAGTCGGTGTGATGATCTGATTTGCCATATGTGTCACTCACCGTAACGTGTACATCTTGTCATTGATTGGCTGGTTGTCGTTTTTTTAATCAGTCATCTGTTTACTCCATAAATAGAAATAAACAAGATAATGTTCAAACGAACACGGAGTCTGTCCAATGCATCTCGATAGCTTATAGTGTATGGTCACATAAATAAAATCAGTGAGCTGTGTAGATGAGTGGTAAAAATTAAAAAGTTTAATTTTAAATTGTACTGCAGCAATGTTATTGCTGTTATTATAACTAAACAATTAACATTGTCAGTCACGTGACCATTTGATTCGGTGGTGATATAAGTGGTCCATTGTGACCATGCATCTGTTTTCCACTTTATGGATATATGGCATCTCAATAATAATGTGCTTATGTCTTTGACTATTTGGGGTCACTTTTAGCGATTGCAATCTCGGGATCTTGAATCCCGGGATCCCGGCCATTTTTGCCAATCCCGAATCCTGGGATTGGCGGTGTCCCAGTCCCAGTATTACGGGATTACAAAATTAGTTAAAATCGTACTTTTTTCGCATGTTAGATGATAGAAATAAGAATTTTAGCTATCTGGTTAATAAAATATTTATACGTGCTAGAGCCCCACTCTTTGCTGTGCACTGTAATTCGTATTCTGACAGTCATTATCACTCCCTGCAGTTTGGATATATCTTCCATATTGTCCTATACTACATCATATGCATGAAATAAGTCAGTAAAGGATATTAAAATAACGACCAATCTGTAAGCCTAATCCCGAAACAAGATCCCGGGATTCTGGGATTACAAATTTCTCAATTCCGGATCTCGAGATTGAAAATTCAATCCCGGAATTGCAATCACTAGTCACTTTACGTCATCGATCATGTGACCATTTGACTAGCGGTGGGCCATTTCCTGTAAGTGTTCCATTGTGACCATGCATCTATCTTGCACCGTTATGGAGATATGGCGCCTCAAAGATAATGAGGTCATGACCTTGACCTTTTGGGATCACGTGACGTCATGGGTCATGTGACCATTTAACTCGCGGTGGGCGACTTCTTATGGGTGGTCCATTGTGACCATGCATCTATCTTGCACTGTTATGGATATGTGGTGCCTCAAAGGTTGGACGCACAGATGCATGGACGCTCGGGTGATTTTATACCCTATTGGACAGACAATAACCAATAAATATGCATTAACAAAATTTTCAATGAACAAGACATATCAGGCTTATCAACGCAGTTATGGCAGATTTAGATTAAGCAAGTTTTAATATGTAATAGAATTTACTACATGATAAAATATAAATGTGGATAAGGAGGTTGACTTGTTTGCATTTTTAGCTGCAGTCTGTAGTGAAGTAGCTGTTGAGTGAGCTGTCTGCAGTGCTTTAGTTTAGCGTCTGTCTGTGCCTGCTTTAGCTGTGAATGCTTCATATCTGGGCAAGAATGGTGCCGTGACGATCCTGTTCAAAGTCCTTGCTCTGTGTCAGCGCAAACATCTGATTCTGCTCAAACATTCTCTGGACGCACTCGTACATCTCGTCAAGTCTAGTCAGTGTCATGCAGTCTCTTTCAGTCTCACTGTTGTATGCTTATCTGTGTAATTTACTTTTTGTCTGGGCTTGAGTGTTCAGATGACCGAAGACTGATGGAGAACAGATTTTGCAAACTCGTTTTCGTTCTCGCAGGTTTTTGAAAATTGCATTTCTATTTTGGCTGTGTGTGATGAATGAAACTGGCTATTAAGCATCGTTAGATTTGTCTTTGATTGAGAGAGTGTTGCGTGACACGGCGTCACTGATGAGTGATGTGACTGTGCTGGTGTGCAGAGAGTAATGCGGCTCGTGCAGTCGGTCTCGGTGGCGTGCCGGTGTTGCTGAGTATGTTCAGCGAATGGCACAAGTCGGACAATCGCAACCGCCACATTGCGCTCAGAAAGTCCGTGCTGAGTGTGCTGAAGAATCTCACCAACCTCAGTCAGTTTCTGGAACGATTGTTGTTTGTTATCATTGCTGTCAAATTTTGCAGCTTTCTCCATTGCTTTTAATACAAACATGTACAGGGTGCGGCAAAAAAAGTAGCCCCGTAAAGTTTTTTCTGTTTTCTTTCAGCAACTGTTTGGAATTTTAATTCAAAATTTTTGCAGCTGCATTTACTAAAGCCTTTCACATCTAACTGCCAAGTAAAATGCGATTCTGTTGAACAAAGTTAAAGTTATAAACTTTTGAACATTTTTAATGCTGAAAAATTGGTGGGCGGTCATGTTAAAAAGTCTATAACTTTGTCGTTTTTTAACAGAATTAAATATTACTTAGCAGTTAGTTGTGAAAGGTTTTAGTAAATAAAGCTGCACAATTTTAAGTTGCACTTCCGAATGGTTGCTGAGAAAACAGAAAAACTTTAGGGGGCTACTTTTTTGCTGCAGCCTGAATTTGCTTGCATCATGTTTGCGCGTGCGTCCGTATTTGTTGACGGAATTTAACCAAACTTTCACCACTAATGGACTTTTGGGCAAGGATGAACATGTCAAATTTTGTAGTTAAAAGGTTAAGGCTCAATGTCACGGTGGGGTCAAATATGCCCAAAAATGCACTTTTTTGCCTTGTAGTTGTCACGTGTTGGCGGAGGCATAGCATTCGACGGAGTCGTAAGTTTTCTTCTGGAATTACTCTGGGTCATGTTACTTTTGGTTAGATCAGTGTGCAAAAGTAAACGTTTGGAAATTGATATGGCAGAACTTCACTAGCTATACTGTTGCCCAGTTAGGATAACAAGTGCATTGTTTTTCTGTGATGGCACTGCTAATGATGCATGATTAGGCTCCAGAGGATGTCGTTTTTGATGAAAAACTGACGAAATGATGAAAATTGGCAGTCGTGACGAAAATATTGATTTTTGACAAAATTTGACGAAATTTACTAAATTTTTACTTTTTGACAAACGAAAAATGGCATTTTGGTGGCAAAATTATTTGGAGCCTATTTATCATAACAAGCACTCAATTTCAGATGGCGAACAAAATGGCGAAATTCGAGATTCTTGACCAAATTTTTAAAACAACTTGCACTTTTTGACAAACAAAATGAAAAGGGGATGCCAAAAGCCTCTAACACTTTGTAAAGTAAGTTAAGAGCACAAAGTAAGTTAACAGCAGTTAAAAGGCCTTATTTTCGGATGGCAAAAAATGGCAAAATTCGGGGTTTTTTCTCAAAATTTTTGACGAAATTTGCATTTTTTGACGAACAAAAAATGGCATTTTTGGTGGCAAAAACCTCTGGAGCCTATGGATGATGCATCTGTGCCTCTTGTCAAGTTGACAACCGTCACCAACCAGGCTTTTTTTCAGTTTTTGGCTTATGGATGTGGAACGGCCTGCCAGATGATGTGATTTCTGCCAAGTTGTTACTTAGTTTAAAGGAGCAACTAAAAACTTACCTGTTCATGACGTTTTTTTGCTGACTTTTTCCTGCTGGACAAACTCTAGCAGTAGTCTGTTTTATTCAGGCGACTTTAAAAATCCTGGATTGATTGTATAGAGTCGGGTCGCAATGCCTTGATGGAAGCCGATGGTATTCACCTGCTGTACAACTCATGCCTTGATACAATCGACTGCCGTGAACTGGAGTCTGTCATCTACTTGGCCAGCATCATTATGCGCAAGTGCTTTCCCAAGAGTCGCCTGCCGATCTCTATGCTGCGTAACCCGCTCATGTTTCCCATTCCCGACAGTGATCTCTATGGTTCAGCCAATGAGGTTGCCGAAGGTATGTCATATTTGCTTATCTTGTATCAGATTTTATTGTTGTTTTCATTTTTCAGAAATATAATCTATAATATTTTGGGGCTCCCAGATTAGACCTTGTTGCTTCTTGATTTTTCTTTGTTGTTTTCCTGCATGTTTGTTGGCTTTGTAATTTTTTTTTATTTTCTAACAAATTTTGTTGCTTTCTCTGACACTTTGGTACGATCTCAATCACTGCCATGATTGAGAGTAATGAATTTATTCAGCTCTGTCAGTTCTACTGTTTTGGCCTGTGAGTATTCAGAGATCATAGTCAGCCCATAGCCAGACATTTCAAAGGGGGGGGGGTGTTTCAACTCTCACTGCTGGGCTCAAAGCAGCCCTCCGGTAATTCAGCCAAGAGGCCTTGAGAGCTCTGTAAGCTTTCTGTTGCAGTTTAGAGGGTAAAGCATTGTTACGCATTTTGAAGATTGCATATGGTGGTGACGTTTTGGACTATTTTTGTGTAAGTTTTGTTGTTTTCTGAATGATGGGATGAGGCTTCTGTTGAACTCATTGAATTCCTTTTTGCCCGATAGTCATGGTGATCGTCATCGTAGTTGTGTTGCATTGGTGTGTGAGATCAGATGATACAGATTATGAAGGCTCAATTGACAACGATGATGACATTAGCAGTGACGATGATCTTGAGACACGCAAGCTCGACTCTGATGTGAGTCACAGTCGCTGTTGCACTTACACTATCTCAAAAAGAACATCCCACTTTGTGATTGTCCATATTTTTGCCAAACAATTTTTAAAATTTTTCACTGGCACCTTTGCTGGACAATTAGCAATAAAGCGTTTGTTAGATATCCCACTACACCATAACTGTGTCGCTACACTACCTTGTGAAATATATATGCAAGAAAAACTGAAAAAAACTAACAATAATATAGACAAAAAGCATGTTGGAAAATGAAACACACTCCAGATGAAATTTGGGGTAAATGATTTGTATGATGCTACATTGTTACTTATTTGGATATTTGGCATGTTGAATACTGTGTTTGTTTCTGGCCTTTATGGTCTAGTAGGCCTACCAGTTCATCCACAGCAGTCACGTTCTCTTTAGCATGTGCTTGCTTTAGTATACCGGTCTCGTGCCTTTGGTGGGTGCTTAATGTTTTCCATATCATTTTAGTAACATGTCTAGTCTTTCCCTTTTGCTGTTTGTCATAGTAAATTTTTCCAGAGTTCTTCGCAAACTGTATTTTTTGGACTCGTATAAGTTCTTAGCCAGAGCCCTGTCTTCAGTGCAAAATGCCATGTTACGTTACCAGTGCAACAGTCACTGCATTAAAAATTATTATTCACAACAATATCATCCGTTTTTGTTTAAAAGCACAACAAATGTATTAAAAACTAAACATTGTTTATTTTTAATATGAATATTAGTAGAAAATTATTTTAAAATATATTTTACGTGTATATTACCATAATTTTACTAATTTTTGACAATTCAAGTTTTACATGGTAGTGTAGTGACACAGTTAAGGTGCGGTGGGATGTTTAATAAGCGCATCAATGGTAACTGTCCACAGAGTGTGCCAGTGAAAAAATTTTGGAAATCGGACATTATTTGGCAAAGACATAAACAATCACGAAGTGGGACGTTTTTTTGAGACACAATATACAACAGTGTTATGTAGCATTTCTTTGAATACTGGATGGCAGCACTTGTCATTGGTGTAAACCATAGCTATCTAATGTTTTGTAGGCCTAGTACATGTGAATGTAATAATGGGCAGTCAGTTAATTGAGCTGTTGGACTCCTCTGGCAGCCTTTCATTATTCTTGTTTAAATATATCATTATCTGCATGTTGATTGTTTTTTAACGGAGAATAAATTGATGATGATGATACGTAGAGAATCAAAAAATACACCATGTCCCAAAATTAGCGGCACCCCTACAGATAAGTTAGTGTAAAATCGTTAATACCTGACAGATTTTTTACAAAATTTAATTCAGTCATTGAGACAATCATTCTGAACTTGTCTTTCAAGTTTGAGCTTAAAGTGGACACTTTTGGCCTCGACGCAAGCTTTTAGTCTAAGGCGGGTATGCTGCTGCTTGATCCCTTTGTCAACGTATTTTAATGTAAACAAACTCTGACGTCATAATGACGTTACACTGAGCACACACAGTAAGGTGCATACGTCTCAATGGGTGTGACCATAAGTAGTGTTAAGATAGTGCATTGTACAATATTTTGTTGAAATCCATGAACTGCAAACTGAATTAGGCGTGTTTGAAACAGGGGTGCCGCTAATTTTGGGACACGGTGTACATCCTGGGTGTTAGGACTGGCTGCAACATTTGGAGACTGACGAATGGACAAGTGATCAACTAACCGATCAACTGATTGACTGATTGACTCACGTGTGTGATTGTGTGTGCTTGTGATAGGATGACATGGAATACATCTGACATTAATACCATAAGCATATATGTCATAGTTACTGGTTTACAAGAAATGACAGAGTTAAAATTATAAAGGTGTCGGTCGATTTGCTGTAACCATGCATGGTTATAGCGGAAACTGGTTTTCGTGGTGGATCGATGGCAGAGTTTGTTTCACCAGACCATGCAGTCATGTTTGATGTAAATGGTTAAGCATACGATTAGGTTTGAGTTAGTGATATTGTTAGAAATAAGGAATAACGTATCTTTGACTGTAATGGACTGGAATAGAAGATGAATGGGGTCACGTGACATGGCTTAGCACGGGCAGCTGTTCCTGATAAAATGATTCTGCTGTTTTGAATATGTGGTTTAGTCGCCCTTACACAATACTGTAAACTATTAAGTTTCTTTTTATTTAATTAATGTTAGCGGCCCAATGGGTTTCTGCTAACTGTGGCCATACAATGATTTATTCACACACAGGATGACATGGAATACAGCTGTTTGACTGATTCCAGCTACAAAAGATCCTGGGATGACGTCTGCATGTACAGAGCTTTCTTTACTGAACTCTACGAGTTTGATGTGAGTTGTAGTCATGTTTTCCATGATTACATTTGTACTTATAGTAGTAGTGTGTGAGTTATGGTGTCTGTATGTCGAGATGTCTGGCATGCTTGTGGTAACTTCACCATCAGAGGAGTTTATGATTTTTAGGGGTTTTTTTTGCTTGTCTGTCTACTAAATTAAGTCATGTGTGGATTTTCAGTAAATTGTCCAAAAGGGTGGGGCATGGCTCAAGGTCCAAGTGGCGAGCTTTTGCTGGTGATCTTACCACTAATGTAATCCAGACCGGCTATATCTTTCTACTCATGAGATTTCATTTACTGTTGCTATTTCTGTACTCAGTTGTCAATAAAGCATAGTCGTTGGCAGAGGCTTAAAGTGCCTGAGTGATTTTTGAACAGCTTTTTCTCATAGTTGCCATTATCTTTAGCTGATGAAATTGATAAATTACACATAGAATATTTGCACATCAGCGTCTTTGTGCGTGTGTAATTTTGCTAGTCTCAATACAGTGGCAATATGACAGCTCCAAGTTTTTTGTGCAGTAGTACTTTTTGACCAGTGTTGTACAACATAGGCAGTGTTTTACAACACCCTGACATCACTTTTCTTGCCAGCAACAGTTGAACATTTTTCTAAGTTTATTATTCATGGCTTGGTGGCTTCGGGGTTAGAGCATTGGATTCGTACCAAGAGATCTCTGGTTTGACTCACAGCCATTTGCTACCAAGTAACAACTCTGCACAAGTTGTTCACACCTACATGTCTGTGTAGGTGCAACTGCAGGTTTAGTGGTTGGTTTTGACTTGTAACTTTCAGGTTACGGTTCGGCTCCCATCTTGGGTCATTTGCAAGCAACCTTGAGCAAGTTGCTAACTAATTTTGTGCTCACATCAACTCAGCCTTCTATCCTTGGCAGGACAGGAAATGAGTAGTAGCTTATGGTCTATTAGGTGAAAGCCTAGCGTGGTTGATTGTAGTGGTTTGTCTGCTAGCTGCAAACTGCAGGTCGAAGTCTTCGCTTAGGCAGGCAATGGATGGCCGCATACTGTACTGCGTTAGAATTAGCTCATGCCAATCAGCTGCCACTGCTGAGATTGTAAAATTCTTCTGATCGTGAGTGTGATATGGTTTCTGCAGACAGGGGAAGTCAGGGAAAGTCGGAGAATTTCAAGAAATCAGGGAAAATCAGGGAATATAAAAAGTACCATGGTGCAAAAGTTAACAAAGATGCTTGTTTTTGGTGTGACTGCAAGCGATTGAAAACTGATACTGATATTTCATATGAACAAATTAGTCGGGTTAAACGATTCATTTTGTCCTGGAAAGTCAGGGAAAATGAATTCTGCAGAGTAGTAGAAACCATGGTCTGACTTACGTAAGAAGCAGCGCTGTAGCAAGTATCAGACTGTTGCCTTTTTACCTTCAATGTCTGCTATGTGTATGTGTGGTTGTCAGTGTATACTAGAAGACTGCAGCTCATCATCCACATTAAAAACAGCCTCTACTTTATGCGCAGTGCCTACATTAACGTTGACATGCAGCAGCCAGGCTAGCATAACCGATGCAGTGCCACTGACTAATGGCTCCACTACACAGAGACATAACTCGTTGTCCACTAACTTACTGCAGACGATGGACCGCATGACAATCTCTACTAGTAACGTGACGGCGCCAGCCAGCGCAAGCGCTGGTCGTCGCATGTCACTCGGCACTCTGAGAGTTAACTCGTCACAGCATAGGCAGGCCAGTTCATCCGCTCTGATTGTCGACGGATCTAACAGTACGTTGTTACGTCCCGCGGAGCCCGAGACATCACGGCGTCCGGTGGCGTCAGGACGCAGTCCACGGGTTCGTCGCAAGCTCGGCCGATCGGCGGCTAAAAGCGGCCGAGACAAGCAGCGCTCGGTGAAGCTGTCCAAGGTCGTTCTTCAGTCGAAGCTGCCGGTGGTGGACGACTGGCTCAAGTTCGACCTGAGTTCCATGACGTCACCGGCTGGCACGATGGCTGGCGCGACTGCGGAGGTCGGTGTTGGTGATGACGGGAGTGCGGATGAGGATGGAGGCTTGGTGGCTGCAGGAGCAGGCTTCGTTGACCTGACTGATGCTGTCAGTCAACGTGTTGAGAACTCGGAGCTGTATGCAGATCTCGCTCAACTCACCAAGTCTGTCGGCCAATGCACGAAACTGGCTTACCCAGACATGCATGGCCATGTCGTCACGCCATTCAAAGAAGCTTTCTACGAGAAGAGATTCGGAACACAGAGGTAAAAGATATCATTTATCTCTGCACGATAGCTCTTGCACCTTTTTAGTTCCCCCTTCACTACCCGCTGCACCTCAGATTTGGCTGGCCCCTTACCGAAATTGTGCAGTGTATTCTATAAATTTACTTCTTTGCTTACTGGTTGCACTTTTTGTGGCGAATGAGTTTCACTATTCTTCTTGCTCTTGTATTGACTTCACAGTACTTTTACTCATTCACTGCATTGACACTGTGGTTGGTCAAAAAATTATACGTACCGTAGTTAACATATGATATGTGGATGTATTTAAATTCAATGCTCAGGGGGCACCACTGTGATGTAGCCAAAGTAATCATAATTAGTCAGGCCACTGATTGTTAAACAAATACTGTTGTTTTAGTCTGATGAAGTAAACTCACTCTGTTTTCTGTCTGATTCTCTTCATTCACAATTCTTGCAGTTTACCTGGCTGTTTTCTATTGTTCTAGTAAGCATACTACCACTGATCAGTGAATGAAGCAGTCAGCCGCAGGTCCTGTCTTACTATTTGTGATTTTGTGGCTGGTCTGTGTTAACTTAAGATAATAAAGAAAACTTAAAGAAAAGCCAAATGAGCAAGTGAGTGAAGAACGACTACATACAATGAATGTGTAAGGTAACACTGATGCTCTTACTGCATTGTTTGTTTGACATCTATTGCTGTTACTGTGTAGAAACCGCATTCTGCAGGACATTGATCGGTTTATTCACCCTGAGCAAGTAATCAACCGTGTCATCTACTGCCTTGATGATATTGTCTCAGCCGATGGGTGCACTTACATGCCGGAGAACCCTCCACAGCTCGGCAACTTCGACGAGCAGAAGTTTGTCTACTTTCATATTGCATTACTGTAGGTAGGAATGTATAATGTAGGCATTATTGTATGCTAATATACTACAGACACTTTTAGTATATGTAGACAATAATACAAGTAAAAAACGGCTTTATTTGGAAGAGAGTCTGCTGTAATTCATTTCTCAAATTCAGCTTTTATTATTTACGTATACTGGAGATTTGTTGAAGAACTGCTTGGGGGATACTTTTCTATGCTGAAGAAATCTCAGTCGTTATAACAGCATGGCTTGGCAGCGGTGTGGTTGGCCGAACAGTGTCGCAGTACTTCTGATTGTGGAGTTTTGCTTCAAAAATTGAATTGGAGTGTGCTTGCTTGGAACAGGTTATGGGATGCTGCAGGATGGGCTTCCAGATGATTGTGTTCGATGGCGGGAAAATTATGCAGCATTTTTTGCAGAACCGAAAACTGCTTGCTATGCTGTGGCTATCTGTAATGGTTTGGCCACTATTTGTTATGCAGATTGTAGCTGGAGCTTCAACCTCCAAATTTCTCTTATTTATGGGGCCAGGATCCCTATCTAATATAATAACTCCCGAGAAACTTTGCTACTGGGGCTATAAAGAAAAAAATAGGAATATATCATTTGTTTGTGCAAGTGTCTCTGCGAAATGCCATCTTGTTACATCTAGTGGACACTGCACAGGTGTGACAGCTATGTGGATGGACTGATGGATTTTTTTGCCATAGCTGTCTGCTGATTTATTTAACGATGTCAGCTCGTGATATAGTGCCTCCAGTAAATGTAGCAGTAATAATGTGAAGATCTTTCATGTAATAATAATGTTGTCATTGCGAATATGTATGGCATGCATTTGTAGAGTGCAGACAATGCACAGTCTAGCAGTTGATGGTCCACTACAGTTCAATGCTCAGTTTGAATGTGGCAACCTCCGTAAAGCAATTCAGGTCATTTACATTTTTACGCGTGAAAGCAGCTACTGCTTTCAGCGCATCTTAGCCATCGCAATTCTGTCTGTCCGTCTGTCACACGGGTGGATCGGTCAAAAACAGTGCAAGTTAAGATCACCAAATTTTCACCATCGGCTGCCTGGAAGACTCTAGTTTTAGGAACCATGAAGCTTTTCCATAAATTTGAGAGGAGTCACCCTGAATGAGGGTGCTAAATGAGAGGGGGGTGGGCAAAATTTGCGATTTTTGGCCAATAAGTCGCTGTATCTCAGTAGCAGTGCGAGATAGGATCTAGATTACTACTAATCACTAATAGGAAGTCATACAC
>Ga0209454_1002012_pt1 | contig 13394 bp, 13 predicted proteins | sample WorMetHERISLAND1_2_FD_187400 | JGI IMG/M metagenome (GOLD analysis project Ga0209454, IMG submission 187400) | Marine gutless worms symbiont microbial communities from Max Planck institute for Marine Microbiology, Germany - Olavius geniculatus... | ecosystem: Host-associated > Annelida >...
ATATAAAACTTAACCATCAAATTAATCAGAATGTACATTATTCAACACTTGTGACCATTAGTCAGTCCCCTGGGTAATACGTAACAGTCTATGTGCAAAAGGTCCAATGATGCACATGATAAACATATCCAGCTGCAACACAATAAACCACATGCTCAAGAATGGCAACCGATAAAACACAAAACATATAAATAATCTTATTCTTATATAAAACTTAACCATCAAATTAATCAGAATGTACATTATTCAACACTTGTGACCATTAGTCAGTCCCCTGGGTAATACGTAACAGTCTATGTGCAAAAGGTCCAATGATGCACAAATTTTTATTCAGCTACCAGCAATGTAAAAAAAATCCTGAATTCACAATTTCACATAGCTAGCACATGATTTATAAAATCAACATCTATACAATCTGTATGTATACACCATGGCCAGCAAAACAATCACTAGTTCAGTTGAATACAAGCGCAAAAACGAAAAAAAACATAAAAAAACAACCAACCACGGAAATCATTGAGTGACATGATGAAAAGCCACAAGACAAAAGTACTGCCACAATGCAGATGATTCGATGGTTTTTGAATGTTGCCATCACTCTGAAAAAAGACATCACAGGCGTCCATATATACACCACACCTAATTGTGAGTAAGAGAATCCAACAGATAATGTTAAGTTTTAGAACATTAATTTTTTTAGTTGCATTTTTTCAGTTAAATACAATACTAATACAAGCAGTATACAAAAAACTTTTTCAATCCAGGCTGGGATGACAATAGATGATAATAAATTAACTTGAAGAAATAATTTTAAGCTATTACATCGCAATGTTATCACTTGGACAACACTTCCACTGGCTAACCTTAGATTAGTCATCGCGTTATCATCGAAGAGAAAAATATTTTATGTCATGTGTCACTGACAGGCATACACCACACCTTATTGTTCGTAATGTGTGCACAGACAAATTGAACACAAAATGAAACATGTAGTTTAATCTACACCGTGTTAAACGATGCTAGACTTCAAATGCGAGCAGTTTGTGTTTCCTGTACATACATTTAACAGAAAAAAAGACAGCATAATAACAACGTAAACAAACAGTAATAATAAACATAGACTGCAGAAAAATCACGAGGACCATAGATAAGCAGATAACTTAATCAATTTTCTAGTTTTTGTACGTTACGTTACGTTATGTTTATGTTTTATGAATGATGATCGAGTGAGTAGTGTAGCAGTAATGTAGGTAAAAATTTGGAAAATGACTGCAGAAGGAAGTCGTTCAACAGGCACAAGTCATCTGCGTAAATATGTCGATGCCATGGAGACAATGGATAAATCTTTTGACGCTTTTTCCAAGCTGTCGGCCGGGCTCGATGATATGACGTACGGCACCCCGCCCACTTCGCCTTCCAACGCTGACAGTCAAGATGAGAAGTCGCGGAACTCTGAGTTTGTGATTGCATTGACTAACGATACCGATACTACCAGAACGTAAATACTTCTTTGCTTCTTGTACTTTGTACGCTGAGAGTTTGTGTATATGTTAAAATTGGCAGATAGTGCTATTTCCATTCTGCAGGTGGTTTGAATGAAGTGGGAATTATGCTATTTTTGAGGTTTTGATCTTACCACTAAACCTATCTTTCACAAAGTCTTCACCACAAATATTTGTACAAATGTGTACGTGATGCGTGTGTAACCAGTAATACAATAAATCAATTTAAAAATTGTTTGAAACGGGAATTGCAACCGGAAACACATAGTTAATCTTAGTTATTAGGATAGTAAGCATTATATGGCTTTTGCCTGTGCTTACTTAGGCCACCAGCAGTTCTGGTGGCTTCGGTGAATTCGGTGAATGTATTTGCAGAAATAATCTAGAAATTTGCAAATCTGTATCTTGAATCTTGATCGTTGTGGTCTTCAAATCTGTGTTAGCGTAATGTTTCTTATTTTGTGCTGTTTGTTGTTTATTTGCAGTGTGCATGGAAATGGTGAATCTGATGTTCTAATGGACCAAAGTAGTTTTAATGCAAAGATGCCAGCTGTTGAATGGTTTGTAGCTTTTGTGGCATTTTGATAGTTTCGGTATTTCAAATGTTTTATAAGATTTACAGCCATTCATTGTTGCAGTGCACAGGAATTTATGAATATAGTTGATGTAAATTGCATTCTTTGAAACACGAGAGGTTGTGATGTTTATTTCTGTTTATTTTGTAAACTTTTTGTAATTTGTTCTAACTTATGTGATGATCAGTGTCAAATTTTTCTGTTTGCTGTTTGATGTTGTTTTTCCGTACTTATAATTTTTTTATTGTTGAATTTTGATTACTTGCTGTGAATCGTGCTTCGTTCATTTTGTTACTGTTTGCTATTATTTAGTGCCACTTTATTTTTATTTATGTGTTGTATTTGATTGATTTTTCATATTAATTTCTGTTGATTTAAGTTGAGTTTGTGTTTATCTGTGCTGTATTCTGTTTTTCTGCAGTTCTCAGTTAGACACCTCAGTTGTTCGGTGTGTCACTAAGGATGGGTCACCTGTCGCATGCTCTGGTGATGACCAGAACAGTGTTTCATGGATCTTGGCAAGTGTTAGTGGTGACTTGACATCTGACATAGTCGAATCACAATTCTCCGTCCAGAATAATGTGTCCAGTTTGCCAGAAGGCAGTACGGCCGAGACTATTCACTGTTCGCAGCCTGGGAAGATTAAAAATGCTAGTTTTGATGATGGAACGCTCGCCACTCGGTCGCCGGCTGTGCAGACAATGAAGCGTGCAGACAGCCTGCCTAGCACCTTGCTGTGGTATGTGTTTTGATGCAACGATACAAGCTGAAAGTACATTGTTACATGTACTTCTTGCCAAGTGGTGTTTTTTTTCTCAATTTTGTATTTATATCTTTTTTGTTGTTTGTGTTAATGTTGAATTATGTATAACGTTCATTTTATTTGCAGTTTAATGTTTCTTGTAGGCTGAGTTACATTATACATAGGCGTGCACCCATCTATGCACCTAAGATATAAAGGCATTAATCCATACCAGCTTGGAGTGTGGCAAGCCCAGTTATAGGGTGTTTACACGATGAAGCAAACATGAAGCAAATGTATTGAAAATACACATGCACAATGTGTGCTCTAAGTTGCTTCATTTTTGCTTCATCGTGTAAACACCCCATTAAGCAAAACATTTATTCAGGCATTTTGCCACAGGCCAGAATATGTGATCACCTGATCTACGTAGTCCCATATTGCTCAACGTCCACTTTGCTTTTAACAGAGGCCTCCATGAAAATAATATTGATAATTTAGTCATTTGTAAAGCGAACAATGTCATCAAGCTGAACCTGAGATGCCAGTATTTTTCGGCTACTGCTTTCAGTGCGTCTTAGCCATCACAATTCTGTCTGTCTGTCTGTCTGTCAAACGGGTGGATCAGTCAAAAACGGTGCAAGCTAGGATCACCAAATTTTCACTGTCTTCTGCCAGGAAGACTCTAGTTTTAGGAAATGTAAAGCTTTTCCATAAATTCAAAGGGGGTCACTTCGAACAAGGGCGCTAAATGAGAGGAAGGTGGGAAAAATTGTAATTTTTAGCCAGTAAGTTGCTGTATCTCAATAACGATGTGAGATATTGCTTAGGTTACTATTAATCACTAATAGGAAGTTGTACACTGGCTCTCGATTGCCATTGAATTCATTGACCTTGGATGACCTTGAATGCTATAATAGGGGGGTTTTATGGATTGTTATGGCTTTTTTGTTCTGCAAGACATTTTTCAAGAGTGATTTGCGCTGAAACCAATCGAGATAGACACAGAATAGCTGCATATGAAATTTTCAGCACTGAATGTAGATTTTGACGGTCCAGGTCTCGATTTTCTAGGTTCGAGGAAACCTGCGCACGAGGGCATCAAAGAGCGGTACCCCTGTAAAAGTTATTTTGCCATTGTTGGTCAGTCTTTCGTGAAAATGGCTGGAGATAGACTCACAGTTTGCGAACAGAAACTGCTATAGGCTTTCGCGCATCTCGTGAGCATTAGTTCATATTTCTTGTTAAAATACTGCCGATGTTTACTGTTCGTAGATTGTGGAGAATACAGCTGAATTTTTTTTCTGTGAGAAATTAAATCAAATCTGATGTAAATTGTCCTGCCAGATCTGGCATTTGAACTTAAGATAGTGCTGATAATCATGAAAGCCGCACACACCTGCACTTTAGGAGTACTAAATAAGCTACAACGGCTTGCTTATGTTTGATTGAAATGCTTATGAATTTGTAAGATTTACATAGTGATAGAAGTTAGCATACAATCCTTTGTGTGTTTTAATTACATAATGTGTCTGAAGTAAACACTGCACTCACTTAGTACCCAGTAGTGTTATTTCTATTAATAATATTAATAATATTGTAGAAATTTGAAATGCATGCAAAGTCAGCGAGCTGAATCTGAGGCGCCGAGGTGTTCTCTGTGCTATGTTATATTTTTTACTGTTTTTTGCTGTTATAATTTTAATTTGCTGTTATAATATTTGAAGCATTGGCCTAATGTTGTTCTGTGCATGACATCTCCATTTATTTTTAATTTTTTATTAGCATACTCGTAATTGCAGTTTCATAATATGCATAATTTGTCATGTAACTGAATTCAGTTCATCTGCGGCTGGAGTGAGTGCACTGAAGGCCGGTACGGAGGCTGATCAGTTGGTAGAGGCAGCAACTGATGCAGATGCTGATGCTAGTCAGCGTGATATGCTCGATGTTCCAAATGAGTCGCGATCTCCTCATAAGCAGGCTTCTAAGTCATCGTCTAAGTCAAAGAAGCGATCGACCGACCGCAAGCGAAAGGGATCATCCTGGTACAATGTACGTTCAACCAAAGTTTCTTTTTTGTTGTCAGTTTTCTGCCATTTTGCTGTTCTTTTAGTACTTTGATAAGTCACTCGATGTTAGTTAGAGCATCTTGCCTGTGAAAAGCATACTCTTCAAGTTTGTTCCCAAAGATTTAGTATTGGGAACCCTTGTGGATGCAAGCGTACAATAAGCCGGTTAAACAGCAATTAAAAGTAGTAGTAGGACTATTTTTGTAGTATTTTGCACCCAGTGTTATTGTCGTTTCTTGAGAGCTACAATATATCTTGATGAAGCATTTCTGATTTATGTGGTTAAATTTGGTTTGGTCAAAGCTGTTAAATTTTGTTCCATGATTTTGTTAACCAGGTATTTAAAAATTTTTGTTTTATTTGCTTCATTTTGCGATACAGGGTAGTGGAAATTTAGTTTGAACAGCAGTGAATTTGCTGTTCATTAAAGTTAGTTTTATGCAGGCTGTAGTAGAGTGTAGTCTTTTTGCATTATTTATTACAGTGTGTGCATTAATGTTTATTTCTCTGTTATATTTTAAGCGCGAAAGCAGCTACTGCTTTCAGCGCGTCTTAGCCATCACAATTCTGTCCGTCCGTCTGTTCGTCCGTTCGTCCGTCCGTCTGTCTGTCACACGGGTGGATAGTCAAAAACAGTGCACAAGGTAGGATCACCAAATCTTCATTGTAGGCTGCCTGGAAGACTCTAGTTTCAGGAACCGTAAAGCTTTTCCATAAATTCGAAGGGAGTCACCCCGAACGAGGGCGCTAAATGAGAGGGGGTCAGGGGGTGTTCAAAATTTGCGATTTTTGGCCAATAAGTCACTGTATCTGAGTAACAATGCGAGATAGGGTCTATGTTACTATTAATCACTAATAGGAAGTAGTACACTGGCTCTCAATTGGCGCCGAATTCAATGACCTTGAATGACCTTGAATGCCAAAATAGGGGTTTATGGATTTTTTTGGCGATTTCGGGCTGCGACACAAGTCTGTATCATTCACATGGTGGCGCCACGCTACTATCGTTATGCGATCCAGATAGAGAATTTGGTGTTTGTATATTAACTTAGCATGAACACCTCAATTTTTAGCTAAGCTACTGAACCGGAACTGCTGTAGGCTTTCGCGCATCTCGCGAGCATTAGCTCAAATTTTTTGTGGCATTATTGCATGAGGCCAAAAAGTTAATTTTCCGTATAATTTGTCTATTCATTAATGATAATAACCCCAAATATTTTTGTTACTTTTCTGCTGATGATAATAATACTGGTAATCACATTTCTATTGCTCCTTTAGATTGTGACGTTAGAGCAAGAGTGTAATTTGTTTATGATATTCTGACAGTGAGAATAATTAATTAATCGTGCATACTTGTCATCATTAATTTGATTTCAGATTATGTGTTGTTTTAATTTAAGTTTTGTTGAATTCTGTACTGTTTTATTATTATTATTTGTGTTACAGTTAAAACTGCGGAACTTAAGAATTATTTGGATTATTTGTTGTCGTCTTATTTTGCTTTTTTGCGTTGATTATTGCGTACTGTTTTTGTTGATTATGTGTCGTTTGCGTCAATATTTAGCAGACGAGAAATCTGGTAGGAAGACTGAAATCACTTTGCATGTTTTTTTTTACCCAGAATCTTGCTTTCTGCTTTTCCTTAAGAGAGCCCTGAACTTTAACATTAGCAGCTGTGATGTTGGAATGCATCTAACAAATCGTTCAGCGCTGCTAGAATAACATAGCCTAGCGATATTCAATCGTTATTGTTTGGGAATGAATGCTGTTAAACAGTTTTACTCTAAGCATCGCTTATTGTTACTTTAGGTCGATTGTATAAGCGCCACTCAAATATCCACTTATTTCGGTACTCACTCAAACAAATTTTATTGCATTAGACACACGATAATTGAGTTAAGTTTGGCTTTATACAACCATTTTTACGTAAACATTTGACATAGTTAGCAAGTTAGACTCAACTTCCGAGTGGCATGCATATAATAGGCTCTTAGCGCAGTTATTGATTTGGTGCTATCAGTGGTTTGACACTGTTGCTTAAGCATTAGTAACTAGGGCCCACAGTTTTCTGCGAGCCGCAGAATTTTGAGCCAAGCTGTGGAATTTGCCTTTTTCCGCAGAATTTTTACACACGACAGCAGGTACTGCTATAGCTTGTCTTAGCCGTCACAATTCTGTCCATCTGTCCGTCCGTCACACCTGTGGATCAGTCAAAAACGGTGTAAGCTAGGATTACCAAATTTTCACCATCGGCTGTCCGGAAGACTCTAGTTTCAGGAAACGTAAAGCTTTTCCATAAATTCAAAGGGGGTCACCCCGAACGAGGGCGCTAAATGAGAAGGGGTGGGCAAAATTTGCGAATTTTAGCCAGTAAGTCGCTGTATTTCAATGACAGTGCGACATAGGGCCTAGGTTACTATTAATCACTAATAGGAAGTCATACACTGGCTCTCGATTGCCACTGAGATCAATGACCTTGGATGACCTTGAACGCAAAAATAAGGGTTTTATGGATTTTTTGGCGATTTTGGGCTGCGACACACATTTCAAGAGTGGCAGCATTCACGCAAGACTGTGACGCCGTCTGGAGTATGTAAATATATTGTACCCAATGTCAGTTGCTGGGATTGATAAGTTAGATTTGTTCGCAGTGGGTCTTCACACATACACCGCTCTTGCGCATTCCTCTTTGCATTAGCTGGTCTTTTGTTGCGATACATTTGCGGAATTTTGTGGAATTTTGCAGTAAGTTGAAAAATGACTGGCTATTAGTATGATCATTGGCTTGATGATGCAATTTTATCATGAAATCCGACGGAAAAATTTTAACTGAATTGCCCAAAACTGTGGGCCTTGCTAATAGCTGTCGCAATACGTCAAAATCGTATGAAGCAAACACAATGCAACTTGACAGATTGCACTTTTAAAAAGAAAAGTATTGATAATTTTGTTTGTTTCTAGCATAACTGAACACAATGACAGCCTTCAATAACGGAAGTTTCTGAACAGGACAGAGCTCAGTTTACCTACAAACGGAAGGCCGCTGTGAGCTGCTGAATTTGGATGATTTTGTCGCAGTAAACCGCGGAATTTTGCAAACTGGCTCACGAAATTTGGCAAAATTTTCTGCGGAAAACTGTGGGCTCTATTAGTAACTGTTCATCAAGCTTACTACTAATGATGGAATGAGTTTACTGTATTTTCTACATGCGTACACTTGCTGTTTTTATAGTATTTTACTTTACACTATCTACATTATGTTTACGATTAGTAGGCCTACTTTTGCCATATTTGAAATTGTATAATGTAGGACATCTCTGTAGCTTATATTTTCAAAATGATTGATTTTTGTGCAAGATGCTACTCGTTTTTTATTTGTTATCTTTTGTAGTTGTATGGTTTTTACTTTAGCATTTTTATCAGCTTATCCAGTTATCAGTAATTTCAATAATAATAATTATCATTGTCAGTAATAACAGTAATGGTAGTATTTGTAGTTGTGCTTGTAATCAGGGACTGATCATCCGTGAGGCTGAAGCCTCAGAGACGGGCCCCGATATAGGCCTGTAAGGCCCTGATCGCGGCCCGGAAATTTTTAAAAAGAAAATTTGCAGTCTTCTAGACTAAAACTTTTGCTGATTTTGCATTCAGCAGTTTAAATTTTTGTCTGCTTACTTCGCTCGCAGAATATTTGTGCCTTTATGTTAGAATTTGTTTTGCCGCTTTTGTTTGCATTTATCGTTTAAGCAAAGAAGGTAACAGTACAGATAGAACTAGCAGAAAGTCAATATTGCAAATATATGTACGAGGGGCGCGCAGTCGCTTTCAAGGGACCATGATCTGGCCCTGCTCGTGATGTTACACTTTTTTGCTATTGATAAATAAGTGTCACTGATGTGCTGAAATGAAATTGATGCAGTTTGTATTATTGACACCTAGTTGGTTTGCCTAGTTTGTTCGATGCCTATCTATGCCTACGTATTGCAGGTGCTTAGTCCGACGTACAAGTCTCGTAGTGAAGATTTCAAACGAATCTTCAAAGACATTCCAAACGCTGAGCGATTAATCGTTGGTGAGTTTATATATTCTGTATATGTTTCAGCATTTTAACTTTAGGAAATAATAATAGTGTCAGCAGTAGTGGTAGTGAGTTAGATGTTTTTGATAACAATGCGTAGAAAACATTTGTGTAATTGTGATTTTTTGATTCACTTTTCTTTATCATCACAAATTCGATGTAATGCTGTCTTATTTTGCTTTATGTGGTTTGTTTATTCATATACAGGGTGTGCCAAAAATGTCCTAACTTGTTTTTGTCAGAATTGTGTCAAGTCTTCACCAAATTTAATAATTTTTGGCACACAGACAGCCAGGGCGATAGAATTATGTAAGGTATACTCATTGTCTACGTCACGTAATTTATGTCAGTGCATTACCATGTAAAATGCAGATGCTCCAAATTGTTGCATAATGCTGAATTGTTGTCTTCGTAAAAGTTTTGACGACTTACAGTAAACTAAAATATGGTTTATTCAGCAGAACTGTAAGTTTGTGTAACAACTTGCTTTTGAATTATTAAAGTTTTGCCCAGAGTGTACACAATGACTTAGACGTGACGCCTTGGCTGATAGTGGCATTAACGATCAACTGATCAATATCATAGCACTCATTCATGGATCAGATGTGATTTAAGCTCATCAATCAGTTATTTTGTTGTCTGCTATTCTAAGTGTGAAATATTTAATACCACAAAATTATTACACCACATGTCTTTCTCTGTCAGATTAATAATAAAAATGTGAACAATCTGATTCTGATAATCGCCGCAAAATGTAACAATTTGGAGCAACTGCATTTTACATGTTAGTGCATTGACATAAATTATGTGAAGTGGACAGTGAGTGTGCCTTACATAATTCTATCGGCATGGCTATCGGTATGTCACAAATTGTCAAATTTGGTGGAGATTTGATGAAGTTCTGACAGAAACAAGTTGGGACATTTTTTGGACCACCCTGTACATTCACAGTTGTTTTCAGCTGCTAGTGGTTCGGCTTAGTTGCTAACGTTGTTGGTCCCATCGACAAAGTTAATAAATGCATGCTACGTAGATTTGTGATTATCAGCATATGGGTAAACCATCTCAGTACTAACCAGCCACCCAGATCAACTCAGCCTGGCCATCCCTCTGTGGGTAGGCATAATGAGTACTAGTGAAAGCTTGCACATAAACAGGCACACCGTGCAATACATCAGTGGTCTTGCAGTGTAAACTGGTGTCTGGCTGAGAGATGTTGGGCCTTATGGCTTAGGATGGACTTTGCATTTGCATTAAAATTTTTTTTTACTTTTTTGTTTCACTGTTACTTTATATTGAATTAAGTTAGGCTGATTCTCAAAGTTACTATAGCGAATTGTCATTACGTGTGTGATATTTACTTTATGTGCTGTCTGCCATATATTCTTTTAGAGTTGATTTTGCACCAGCGCTTGTTGTAGATTACTCCTGTGCTTTACAAAAAGACATTCTGGTCCAGGGCCGATTGTACATCAGTCGAGAGTTCGTTTGTTTCTACGCCAACATCTTTCGCTGGGAGACCATTGTAAGTTTTGTCTAACTGTAGATTTTTCATTCTTTTGATTTATTACATTATAGACATGAAATGTTTAGGGTATTTTCATCAGTCATCGTTGTTGTAATTTCTGGCTGCTATCATGGTTTTCTTTAAGTTGGTTTTTGTTGGTCATTTAAATTCTACTTGAAGAGGAATTTTATTGGCCGTAAAGTGGACTTGCTGTTTGTCATGTTTCTATAATGTTTTTTTAGCTTTTTGTTTGTGTTACGTTATGCAAAATATTTCCTGATGTTTCTTTCTATGCTTTTTGCTACATGCTCTATTTTGTGTGCGTCAGTGTTTCGGATGTGTTGACAGCTAACAATTCGGTGTAAGGACATCGTTAAAGTGACAAAGGAAAAGACAGCTCGTGTCATTCCAAATGCAATTCAGATCTGTACTAAAGAGGACAAATATTTCTTTACGTCATTTGGAACTCGGGATAAAACATTTCTGATGCTGGACAGAGTATGGAAGAACGGTGCCAGTGACCAGGTCTGTTCTTAGTTTTCAACTAGCTGTGTTAAGCCCAAATTCCATTATGCCAACTTTCACTGAAACTTCTCCGTGGGGAAAATTGCGGACAAAAACCATCTCGACCTGTCGAGATGTTTGCGACAAAGTTCGTGACAAGTCCATGACAAACCCGTTTGTGTCACTCTAATGGAATTTAGCTCGTTACAATGCACGGGTAAAGTCAGCGACAAAGTCCGCGACAAGTTCCCAACAAATCATGAAAGTCCGCGACACAAATCACGTCGCCGACTTTCATGATTTGTGTTTGCGACAAGTTCTCGACTTTGTCGGGAACTTGTTGCAGACTTTGTTGAAAAGTCGGCGTAATGGAATTTAGGCTTTATATATTGTATCAATATGCTGTTTGAAACTTGTTTGCCTGCTCCTGTGGGTTTTTTAGTTCATTTGTGCAGTCCTTATATATCTCTGTGTACATTTATTTTGTAATGTTTTGTATTTATTTTGCATCTACGTTGTGTCTCAAAAAACAGACCCCTGATGCATTTTCAAATAATTCCAAGAGCCTGATTCAGCATCAACAAACTTTCTTACAAAAAAATCGTCCTGTAGTCAGGAGTTAATAGCACTTCATGAAAAATTTAAAAACAAAATAAAATTTAAGTCATGTTTGACTGTACTGGTGGGTAGGTTACTGACATGCTATCTCACCGTAGACATGCGCAGTGCAAGTGCCAGTGTGGAATAAGTATACGGTATAAGAGCGATTGTTGGTTTGTACTCTGTAGTCAATGAGCCAGCGTGAGTTGTGGCAGTGGGTGCATTACAACTACGGCGAGGACCTCGGTCTTACGTCGGATGACGATGTGGACTACGTGTCCATGTCGGCCGTCGACCGAATACAGTTTCAGATGCGGATACAGCGTGAAGAGAAGCTCTCGCAGCAGCAGAACGCTGACTCTGTAACCCAGCCCACTGACATCATTGCCAACAAGGTGAACTGACTGTGATTTGCATACAGTGGCAAAACATTTTGTCTGTTGTTGATGACATTTCAGGAAAATTGAAAACAACATTTTCCACAATGAATTATTTTGGACTTTTCCCTCAGTTTTTTTGACTGTTTTTATATTTTTTTTAAAAATAATCTACAAAGTTGCATGCTGTATTTTATTTTGTAATGTAACAAGTATTAAATGGCATTTTGAAGAAATTTGTAGCCTGTTGTCAGGACATTTTACAATAGACAACTTTAGATACGATGTTTTTTTTTTCAAAATATTAGTGGTTCTGGTAGACAACACGAACAACATGTAGATTATCAGACATATAATCTAGCCACTTTAATTTTTAAAAAATTTATTGATATCATTGGGGAACTCAGGTTGACTTACTTAATCAGCTTTTCATGCCACCATCATGTATGACGTTATGTCGGCTGCATTAAGTGTCTTGTTCGTCTGTCTATCTGTCCGTCTGGGCTGACCCTCTGTTTTTCCCTGTTCAAACTTGTAACTCGAAAACAAAAAGGATTTTTTTGTTGGCATGAACATTCTCCAGGACTAGTAATCAATATGCCAGTTGTGGGTTAAAAAGGTTAAGGTCATCTAACGACAAAAATGCGATGAACACGTCACGTAGCTCGTCTGTCTACGTGTTTACTTACAGCTGATGTATCACATGCCAGTCAGTCACTCAACACATGTGTCATCGGTATACTCGGCCTGTGAGAGGCAGATTCTTGTTAGGCCTAGTTTACTGTCTGCACTCTGCACTAAGACATGTGACATCTGAACAGTCGGCTGCACACGTGTCAGCACGAAGCACCAACATTTCTGGTCGGGCTGGGAGGAGTCATTGCCCTTGTCTTCTCCAGGAAACTCTGAAGTCCTTGCGGATCTATTCTGACTTGGAGGTCGGGTCGTAGGCCTGTCTTCTTTTTAGCCTGGTCATGTGCCGGACACTGGAATGCTGTCTTGTGTTCTGCCGTTTCTTCAGCATTGTTGCAGTATGGACAGGTGGCCGAGTCTCATCGTTCGACCAATGTGATGTAGATAGTCTTATTGTGCTATATAAATGCCTTGCAACATTATACTTACTTATTTATTCATTTACTTACTTTTTTATGAGCAGTGGCGTAGCCAAGGGGGGGAAGGGGGCCCAGGCCCTCAATCTTCCAGACAAAACATAAGCATACGTTTAAACTGCACGAAATTAGCCAATTTGGTCAGTTTAAAATAATTAAAATTGTTGCTACCAGATCTCATTTTTTAAAAGTCAAAATGCACCAAATTTGATTTCGGCTGGGGCTCCGCTCCAGATCTCGCTGGGGGAGCTCACAGCACTCCCCCAGACTCTCTAGCTGGATTTTAGGGGTCCCACTTTTAAGGGAGGGGAAGAGGGGAGGACAGGGG
>Ga0209454_1002014_pt1 | contig 13381 bp, 6 predicted proteins | sample WorMetHERISLAND1_2_FD_187400 | JGI IMG/M metagenome (GOLD analysis project Ga0209454, IMG submission 187400) | Marine gutless worms symbiont microbial communities from Max Planck institute for Marine Microbiology, Germany - Olavius geniculatus... | ecosystem: Host-associated > Annelida >...
GCCTTCTACCCTCCGTGGGACGGTAAAATGAGTAGTAACTCATTTACATGAGTTACGGAAGGTGGTGACCTTGGTACAGCTGACTGGGGTTGCCTAGCCGGCCGCTGCGCCAGCCTGTGTCTGCAGGCTGCACGCGACGGCCGTGCGGCAGGCGGCTCTGGTTAGTGACGAAAAGCACATTAGAGGCGTGTTTGCGACGATGCGCTATACAAATTGACGACCTTTACCTTTTTTTTACCTTTTTGTTCATGTCTGGTAACAGTGGTTTAGTTTGCTCTCATTGTACTCGGACTTTTTGCCATTTGTGTAACTTGCAAAGCATTATGATTTTGATTTAGGATTAACTCATTTGACTACCATTGGACTAAGATTAGCCCTGTCCTGATGCTTACAGTCGGCTCCACTTATATGCACGTTAGTTATAAGCACACTCTGCCTATTTGCATGACGTGCGTCTAGGCCCGTCTGAGTTTATGCTATGTCAGTGGCAGTCAACTTCGCTTATAAGCACCAGCCATATATGCAAAATTTGGCTATAAGCACGCACTCTTTTGGTCCCAGTGCCATGATTTGCTTCAGTTATAAGCAACTTGGCTGACACAGTGCATGTAAGACCACCTGTAGTCAGCCACTTAACACTCACTGGGATGCTGGTGATGACGTCTGAACCCCAGAATTATGCGGGTAGGCAGAGCTAGTGGGCACCACGCTACTGTGCATCTCCCCACCTCATCAGCATGCAGCATCATAATGAACTTCAAACGGCAGTTTTCAGGTCAATAGTGCTAGCCCACCTGCTGTCTATGAGAGTGATTAAGATGACAGACGGGCGGGCAGCATGTAAACTGACACTACTGGAGTGACCATTATCAGCTGCTACATGCTGCGCCTGATGTTCGAGAAGGAGATGAGTGAGGCAACTGTTTCCTGTAGCGTGGATGACCACCTATTGTAACTGCATGCTATAAATGACTGCAATGGTCCTACAAGCAAACTACGGTTAAATGCACGCTTCGCTTACATGCAAGTCAGCTCATGGTCCCAAGGCCGTAAGCAGAGTCAACTGTATATGTACTGCAATGTGATGACACTTAACATTTAGTTTATCAAAATTGTCACAATGCGTGTGAACGTTGTTCCAGTTTTGATATTATAAAATTTTCACAGTTTATCATGAAACTTATATATTATATCATCTGTTGCTATATTTAGAAACTTTGTGATGCATCGTGGTAATTTTGAGAGGGCCTCGAACTCGTGTTTGCACTTTTTTTCTGGGAATTATGATGGAGAAGGGTCATCATTTCTGAGTGCTGTGTTGTCCGTTGCAGCTGGTTGCTGGGTCGGCAATCCAGGCGTTTGAGGAGGTGTGTCCGGAGCGCATCGATCTGATTCACAAGAACTATCGTAAGCTGTGTAACCTGCTAGTTGACGTGGAGGAGTGGGGCCAGGTTGTCATCATCAACATGCTCACAAGATACTGTCGCACTCAGTTTGCCAACCCCAATGCTGTGGTAAGATAACTTGTTGCCTGATCATTCTATGCTTTTGTTTTGCTTTTTGTGCATACAGTTTGACGGTGTTTTTGAAGTGGCACAGGATAAGTGCAGAGTGATTGTTAATTGCATAATTATCAAGTGATTACATTAAATGTTAGATCTGACTGTTTCTGGGAAGTGGTGCAAGATGCATTCATAGACTTTGTTATTCATTTTCTGTTTATTGAATAAGTGTGAACTGTTATTATTAGTGGTATTATTGTCATTGTGATAAAGAGCAGAAATCCGAGTGCAGACTAGAGAGTGGTTTTTTTTGTTGATTGACTTATAATTTTATTAAGTTTAAGAGCAAGCTGTGTATTGTTGATGACTAACTTTTGACTCTCATTTTTGTTACTGAATACTTCTTCGGCATTATGGTTTAGGAAGTTGTTGAGATGTTGAAAGGGTGAATGCATGACTTTATGAGTCTTTTTTTGGATACTGGGGTAAAATCTCATGTGACAGATGCTGTTGTCTTGTAGGATCCAAGCGCCGAAGCTGATGGAAAACCTTTCTACGAGTCGTCAAATGATGACAGCCATGAAGTTGAGTTTGGAGCTGCAAAGCATGCTGCAAAAAAGCCTCTAGTCATGGACGCTGATCATCGCCTGCTGCTACGCAATGCACGCCCGCTGCTTAATAGCCGGAATGCTGCGGTATGTGCATTTATTGCTTCTTATTGCTTGGTTATCACACTGATCTGGCTTACTGGAATAGTTTATGCACCACTGTATCTATAGTGCCTCTGAAATCATGTCATAATGGCTTACCTTACCTTACCTTACCTTTGGGATGGACAGGTTATGCACCTGTCCAGCGCTGAGGCCGTATCAGCTCGGCCCATTGCGCAGCATCGTAATGGCTATTCTTAGGCAAAATTACTGGTGCTACTCGTTTCTTTGTCTGTCCATCATCTGCCACATTTGTGCACTCTGCTCAAAGCATTTGATGGATTTACATGCCATTGTGCTGGTACACTTGTGGGATCAATTGACACATCGTGTTAGATGGGGTATTGGGATTCCTTACCGCCAGAGAAAGGGGAAATTTTGGGGTTCAAACCCCCAGCCAAAACTTGGAATTGCTTATTTGTTCACCAAGGGCAGTGTCGATCAGGGATTTTGCATCAAATTGAATTGCTTTGGTTCCTTGTTGTTGTTATTGCTATAGCAAGTGGCACTGTTGTTTCTTTTGCTGCTGGTGTTACTATGTACTGTTTCTGTTTAACTCGGCTTTTTCTGGATTTGTTTTAGGTTATGCTAGTTCTCCAAGGCAGGAGCACTGCTTGTGATAGCTGCAGCATGTCTCACTGGCCTTATGTCTTCGTTATTGTGTTAGAGTATGGAAGGATAGAATGTCTTGCTGTTGTACATAGGTGGTGATGGCCGTGGCTCAGTTATATCATCACTGCGCACCGAGGTCCGAGGTGGGCACTGTAGCATGTGCTCTCATGCGCCTACTCCATAACCACAGGTATTCTTAGTACTTGTTATTAGAGTGAAAAATTTACTGCTATTTTAGAATGGCTGCAATAATTTTGTAACTTCTGTTTGTGTAAGTAAGCTTACTGTAAATTTTCAGGGCACGGAATGTTGGCAAGGTGCCCACCAACCGAGTCTGAGTTTGAGTCTGTGGTCATTTGTTTTATCGATATATGTACAAGTAGGGGGGCTGTACCAAATAGTACATTTTACTATTCGGCTGTATAAGAATAATCTGATCTATTATTTGGTGAATAGATAGATCATGAAGCTTATTTGTATGTTTTTTATGGATGACATTAAATTTAGTGGGGGGTCACAAATGGTGTACAAGGAACTAGCTGATATTGATAAGAGCAATCTGTTTCAGAAGTTTTTTTAGTAGTTTTGTCTTTTACAGAGAATGTAACTCATGATGTTGACAGTGAATGGTGGAAATCTGGTACTCACTCAACTTGATTGTCGTGGAGCTACAGCCAGGAAAATAATATGATTTTTGTTGTTTTTCGGTTATTTTTATATGCTTATTATTTATTGTTTTACTATTGATTGCTGTGTGTTTTGGTAGGGAGGTGCAGTATGTTGTGCTAATGAACATTGCATCAATGTCGGTCAAACGACAGGTAAATAGTAAATGTCTTGTGATTAGCTTTTAGCCAACCGTACCACTGGTCACTGTGTCACCCATCTATCTGTTGTCTGTCATCTGTGACATATGTAATGTAGCTAAATGGTGTGTCATAGGGGGTCAGCGATGGTACTGTTGGATAGGGTGTTGGTCAGTTTTTATAGGCTGTCAGTAGTAAAATGTTGCTATCTGCAGCAGTTTGGCTGCGATTTGGAGCACAGGTATTTTGGGTGGTGCTGGAAGTTCATGTTGTATTGGAAGTTATATGGAGAAGTAAGAAACAACATTCACATTTCTTAGTTTTTGAGTGCAGGCAGTATGAGCGGAGCGGCTTCCACAAGCAACAGCTGGACTCTTGTTGTTACACCATGGTCCATAAAAATAGAACATTACATAACCGGTGTTAGCAGATTTTTACAATTTTTGTACTATTGGAAAGAGAATTAAATTTTAAACAAAAATTGTGTGATATTTTTCATTTTACTTAAACATTGGTTTCATGCTACCTCTGAATAATTAAACGATTAATTTATTACAAAAACCAGCTGTTGCTTTCTCTGTTGATCACCTTTGCATGATCTCAGTCGTGGTTGAGAGAGATGGCAAGGTCTGGTCTATGACTGCAGACTTGTTTTGCTCTGTTGTTTATGGGTTTATTCAAAGTTATTGGACTTCAAGCTTTTTGATATTGATGAGTGTATTTAACACAACCGAGCTGCATTTTTTGTAGAGCTGTACCGAATAGTAGATTTTATTATTCGGCCGAATAAAAATAATTTATAATATTATTCAGTTGAATACAAATAGAATACGAATAGTTGATGCAAGCTCAAGCACATTGCACAATGCCCTGGTTTTATCACGGTGTGGTGAAAAATTTTAAAATCAGGCATTTGAAAATATTCCAAACCGGACATTTGACAGAAAGAAGATTACTGATATTAATGAAACATAACAGTGATTCACAGCAGATTTTTGACAGTAAGCAACTTAAGTGTTAAGGAAACGCCGTAAAGCATCACATGGGCTGAGATAGCAGCCGTTTAAGGCTAAATCAGGAACAACCAGTTGCGACCACGCAGTGCTTATTCTTTGTATTTGGCCTGTTTTCTGCATTATTATTTGACCGAATACGAATACACTATTCGGCCTACTGTTCGGACTGAATAGAATACAAATAGAATATTTGGTACAGTGTTATTTTTATTGTGCCACCACATACAGTTGCTGTTGTTGTGACATCATTTCAGAGAAAATCTGGTGATGATGTCGATGCAGGATTTCACGTAAGCTGGCTAATTATTTTGGACATGTAAATGTGATTGATTAACTTGAATTTGTTAAGAGTGATAATTGTTTGTTGAAAGCGGATAGTTTTAACAAACTACTGAATGATTTTTTTGTATTTTAAGTAACTTTCCCTCTTTTACTCTGACAGAAAGTTGGCAAGAGATAAAACACCATGGAATACTTTCTTTCAGAAGTACCATTGCCAACATGCTTTTATTGATTAAAAGTTTTGTAGCAAGCATGCAATGAATTTGATTATGACTTTATGTTACATGTATTAACTCTAAGTATGCTTTTCCAGCTGATGTGTTTTGTTACTTAATTTACTGTTATTTTTCTCAAATTTACTAGTTGTGTAACTTGAATAGCATTGTGATTTTGATTTAGGTGATGTTTGAACCATATTTGAAGAATTTCTATATTCGTTCAAATGACTCGACACATGTAAAGCTACTAAAGGTATGAACTTCAAACAGATGAACTAGAGCTAGTAATGATTAAATTTTTTAATAGCTTCAACCATTAACAGTTGATTCAGTTAAAAACTAACATTTATAACTGCCAAAGGATGCATTTACTTGTTTAGCCAATTTTTTTTCTTATTATTGAGTTCCAAGCTCTCACAAGTGCATCAAGACACAATATTTGAGTGTTTTATTCTTTTTCTTTGTACACGGACTAAAATTTTGACTTTTTTGGAAAAACAGATCATTGAAATGATTTCAGATCACGATTTCATTGTATCTACTTTGTGATGTTTTATTTCGCGCGAAAGCAGCTTGAGCTGTTGCTTTTAGCGCGTCTTAGCCATCGCAATTCTGTCTCTCCGTCTGTCTGTCTGTCACATGGGTGGATCAGTCAAAAACGGTGCAAGCTAGGATCACCAAATTTTCACTGTCAGCTGCCTGGAAGACTAGTTTCAGGAACTTTAAAGCTTTTCCATAAATTCAAAGGGGATCACCCTGAACAAGGGTGCTAAATGAGAGGGGGTGGGCAAAGTTTGCAATTTTTGGCCAATAAGTCACTATATCTCAGTAACGGTGCGAGATAAGGCCTAGATTACTATTAATCACTAGTAGGAAGTTGTACACTGGCTCGATTGGCGTCGAATTCAGTGACCTTGAATGCCAAAATAGGGGGTTTTATGGACTTTTTGGCGATTTCAGGCTGCGACACAAGTCTATATCATTCACAAGGTGGCGCCAAGGAACTATCGTTATGCGATCCAGATAGAGAATTTGGTATTTGTATACTAACTTAGCGTGAACATCCCAATTTTCAGCTAAACTACTGAACCGGAGCTGCTATAGGCTTTCATGCGTCTCGTGAGCATTAGCTCAAATTTCTTGTTGGCATAACTTTTATGAAAATTTCAAGGATCAAAATTTTATTAATCATAAAAAATTTAACAATTTATCATGTGATTAGTCAGTAAATTTAATTTCAAGCAGCTCTGAAATAAATGACTTGGAATTCTTGCCTTTTACTGTTGCAACAGATATAAGCTGTTTACTAACCTCCAATTTCAAAGAAGGTTTTTCTGCTGAAAAATGAGCACTGATGTACAAAATGTCTGTTTGCAGCTGGAAATCTTGACTAATCTTGCAACCGAGACTAATATTGCGACCATCCTTCGTGAATTCCAGGTGCAATGAATTGTACAATTAATTACATGTACTTTAAATATGTATGGTTGTCGAATAAGGTTATTTTTAAACAGGCTGGATATTGTTTGTTTCTTTTCTGTGTTGTATTTGTTATTATGCTATAGATCTCTTGGGAATGTTTTGCACGTAGTCATTCTACTGATTACATTCGAAGTCATCATTTTTATGTAGATTCTAGTAGAAATAATTTTTCACCGGTGAGCTGATATTAATGCTGCTTGAGTGAATTAATCAGTGACACGAGACAAGCCAGTTTCAGAAAGTGGCCATTGGTTTACACGATTCGTAGGAAAATTGGATCAGAAATAGGTGAATAGACCGAATGAGAAAAAGGAGAAATAAATGGCAACTAAAATCTCGGTGAGAACACTTGCTGGAATGGTAGTGGATGAACATACAAACATAGGTTAATTTTTATATTTTATTTTGTGAGCATTGCATCGGTTATGGTGGCAGACTGTGCCAGTCAGCTGGTGTCATCATTGTTTTGATATTGATATCGGCACTGAACATTTTAAATGGTTACTAAGGAGACTTTGCTCATTTAATATTCCGGTACTGACATTGCAGTAGAAGCAGAAGTAACTGTTCGTTAATTTAATCATTTTCGTTTGGTACTTGCTGTATTGTAGACGTATGTCTCGAGCTCTGACAAAGAGTTTGCGGCTGCCACAATTCAAGCCATCGGCCGATGTGCCAGCACTATCTCCGAGATCACCGACACTTGTCTCAACGGACTTGTCAACCTCCTGTCAAATCGCAGTGGTGAGCTGCCTGGTGCTGATGTGGCAAATTTAGTTGAATACTTTATAAAGAAGTGAGACTCTGTTTAGCGAAACTGCGTCAGTTGTTTTCCATTGCTTTGCACATTAATTGCTGTCATGGTCAATTAATTGGCATGCGTTATGCATGTTTGTTCACAACTTATAGTTGCTTTGCCCAGAAACAGTATTAGGAGGAAGTTGTGTTCAAATTATGCTGAAGCTGGTCCAAAATTGTTGCCATAGTTTGTTATGCCTTTGGACACTGGATGTATACGCAGATGTAAGTTGATTTAATATTTCGTCTAAGCATTGATCAGACAGTGACAGTAAGGCAGCTGACAGTTATTAATGGTTGTGTTTCTGTTTTTGCAGAAACTGTTGTCGGTGAAAGTGTGGTTGTCATTAAGAAACTTCTGCAGATGCAGGTTTAGCCATTGTCTTTCAGATCACATCTTATTAGTCCGCCTGGAAACGATAGTTTTCGGGAGGACTTAAGTTTTACCTCAGATGTTTTTTGGTTTTTTTTCAATGCGAGATCTTTGAGATGCGTGGGTCGACTGGCGTTAAATTTTGCACAGTGGTCAGTACTAGGCCCAATTTTATAATGCAGGTCTAAATTTTGGGGGCACACCCCAAAAAAATTTCAGGGCCAAAAACATGCAAAATTTGGCCCGATTTTGGACGACTTTGAAGTTCGGCGGCGAATATCTCCAAAATGGATGAAGATATTCAAAATTGGATAAATATTTTATCTACCGCGATTCCTCCTGCATTAGGCGAAACAAGTCTGGTGAAGTTTGGTCCAGTAACCTTGGAGATCTCGATGTGAAATCATACCCACCTAAGGCGCATTTTTCGGAAGAGCATATTTTAGCCCGTAGGTAGTGCTGCACCCTCAAATTTTAACACCCACTAGAGAATGACCAAGTCTTACTAGCGCACCCTCCACCGCAGATGGGGGCCCCCCTTACAATTTTTTTCAAAGAGGGGTGAAAAATTGGCTTAAAATGTAATAAAGGAGTGCTTATAACTTTGGAGTTAGTGGGTGTGGCCCGACGAAACTTTGGCACTTGACGTGCCTTTAGGTTGGGGTGTTAACACAAGTACAACATTTGGGGCCACCGCCCCCTTAAAATTTGGGATGGCAAAAAAACGTTCAAAAATCGGTGCGATTTACGACAGCTTTCGAGTTTGAGTGCAAATGTCTCTGGAACCAATGAAGATAGCGACAAAATCTAACTGGCGTTGACGAGCACGATCCTTTCGGCATCGGCATTGAACAAAAAAAATTTTGTTAAATTCCGTCCACTACGACCAAAGTTATAGGCGCTCATGTTGACCTACCCTAAGTCGACAATGCTTGTTCGGCGTATGCCAGTGCATTTGAGTTCTGACCACGTGACTGGTGCTGGGGAAATTTTACCCCTACCCCTAATTTCCCCCCAATCAGACTTAGGGGGCTGGGCGGACTCACGTTGATCTTTGCCCCAGATTTCTAGTATTAGATTATGCTGTTTGTTCTTGGATATTATCAAACTGGGGTAAAGCAATATTATTGTACTTTTTGGGTTTTTTTGTTTTTGTCTCTAGCAGTCGTGCAAAAAAACTTTTAATTGAGTTTATCAATCAACTTAGATGCATAACATGTTTGGTGTTAATTACGATAATCCTAGGTAGTCCCAGTCAGCTATTGGAATGAACAAGGTCATTATTGTTGTTGCTAGTAGAAAAATTTTAGAAATTAAAATTAATTTGATTTTTCAAATTCTGTTTTAAAAAATTTATTGTTAGAGTATTTTGGTGTGGCATAAGTTACTCAACGGTAACAGAGACAGTGTGATGGAGTAATATGTGAGATTTGGTTGCATCTTCTGTGTGTGACAGCCGTCAGCACACGGTGAAATCATCAGTCACATGGCCAAGTTGACGGACACCATAACTGTGCCAATGGCTCGTGCCAGCATATTGTGGCTTATTGGTGAGTACTCTGATCGAGTGCCAAAGATTGCACCGGATGTTCTACGCAAGATGGCAAAGAACTTTGTGAATGAGGTCAGAGTTAGTTTTGATCATTCTGCAATGGAGATTCTTGTTGCTGATATATCTGTCGGTGCATTACATTTTAGATATGCGGGGGAAATCTGTATCAAATGAAAATGCACTGCATGAATTTAGCTTAGACATCCGCAGTTAGCTTTTTTAATCAGTCCATTATACTGGAATTTGGTCGTGATGGAAAGGATAGATAGGAGGAGAGCGAGGGATATCAAAGATTGAAGTATCTAGACAGCTTGTGCAAATCATGGAAGAACAAAGTGAGTCCAACTGAGCTCATCAGGGCTTCAGAGGAGGACAGATTGCTCTGGCAGCGCATGCATGGTTGTCAACATTGTCTTCGACGGCATGGCAACATGACATGACATACTGGAATTATTCAGACTGGCTGCACTCGAGAAGTAATCTTCTGGGAATTGTTGTGGCAGTGATTTAGATTTAGCAGACTAGATATGATCTTTCCATCACCGAACCTGTGTTAATTTAAGCCAGTCAGGAGGTCTTTGATGTTCTCTCACTGAAAAAACCTGGATAGCTTCAGCAGGATGTTCAGAATAGAAGCTGATGCCAATGAAGGAAAAATCTGAGTTGCTTATTAGCTCCATAGAACTGTAAATTAATTGCTCCCCTGTATTGGTGGGAAAATATGCTGTTAATCACTGGAAACATATCCTCCTAACTGCATTGTTTTGCAGGAGGATATTGTGAAGCTTCAGATTCTGAATCTTGCGACAAAGCTGTCGATCACCAACCCAAAGCAGACGCGTCTGCTGTGCCAGTATGTGTTTAATCTTGCCAAGTACGATCTTAACTACGACATTCGTGATCGTGCTCGGCTTCTGCGACAACTCATCATGCCGTCTGCCAATGCCTCGGCGGGAGAAGACAAGCCAGCTTCCAGTGGTGGTGCACTGATGAAACACGTCAAGAAAATATTCCTTGCAACCAAACCGGCACCAGTACTGGAGTCGAAGTTCAAAGGTCTTTCTTTTTCACAGTATTTGTTGAATAGTGATGTTGTAGTAATGGTAATAGTACGGCGGGCTGCTACTGCTGTAGCTGTTATTAGTTTGATGTTTTTGTCTTCCAAATAGCAGTAAGTGCATATTGCTTTTGTTCGTTTGGTGGAAATTGTACATATTGTACAACAGTAATGGGCAGGTCCTACACGGATGGGCATTCTGCCTAGACCCCTCAGCAGTGTAGCATACATTACATCTAACTGGTTAAAGCTAGTATACCATCTTTACATTTCTGTAAGTAATATTGTCATTAACTGTTTGAGTAAATTATTGCAGCACTGGTGAGTGATGATTGTGCAGGTAATTGTTGGTGAAATACTAATTACTTTTTTTGTTACCGGTATTATGTGGTTGTTGTGTGGGCTGGATTACTTAATTTGCATTCGTCCATCTTTCTTCTAGTGTCTTACATGGACTCCTAACCAAATTTGATATGAACGTTCTTCAGGCTAGGAGTAACTAGTTTGACAATTTTTCGTTCAGTATGTCATAAGTCTAGGTCTCTCGCGTCAAAAACCTCAACAAAAGGACCTATGGCAGGATATGGCTTTTTTCTAATTCTGCTTGCTCTGTTCTACTTTACAGCCAATGCCAGATATGCTTAGCACTTGGACAGATGAACACGTATCATGTTGGCACTGGGCCCTACCCCAGCATATGTTATTGTTTCCGCTAAACCTTATTGGGTTAGTTTCTCGCTAGCATCCATATTTGTGTATTTGTTGAATGTCAGACCTGGATCAGTTCCAACTCGGGACTTTGTCTCACATGATCAACGTGAAAGCAAACGGCTACCAGGAGCTGCCGGATTGGCCCGAAGTCCCACCGGATCCGTCAGTCCGAGATGTGGACGTCCAGATGTCATGGATGTCAACGTCCACGGTGAAGTCCAAGCTGTCAAAGAAGAAAGTGGAGAATGAGAAATCATTTTATTCCGAGGATGAGACTTCTAGCTCATCAGAAGGTCAGCTTTGCTTTATCAGTGTTGATTGGAATCTGCTGTATTATTAGTTGTCCCTCTTTTTTATTTCTATGTACGATGTATGTTTGACAAAGTGCACTATTGCCATCATAAGTTGTCCGTCTCTGTACTGTAACACTGCTGTGTTGTGGTGGTCATATAGGTTAGGTTACTTCAAAAGTAACCACACAAATATAATTAGCTTCGTGCTTTTATGTCTAGGGACCCATACATCAGCAATCTCTTCTGGGCGAAAACGTTTTAAAATTTTGGTTGGAACATGGGTGATGTGGCTATTTCCAGCAGAAAACCTGAATTATCTTTGAAACAGTGCAAAATAGTATAAAGGTTGCTGTCAACTGGTATGAAATTGCATCTACGCTTTTGTTCTGTACCAAATTCGATGATCTCATGTAGCCATTATGCACTGTGTTGCATAAAATGTACATCATCTTTTGGAGCGCTCCGATAAAGTTTAAATGAAAATGGATTTACGCTCTCTGTAGTCAAAATGTAGGCTATTGATGATTCTACACTTTCTGTGAGTAATGCATTAAAATGATTGCAGCCTTGCACAGTTTTCGTCTGTCAGCATAGCTTTCCTTTTTGATCGATGATAAAACATAAAACAAAACCAGGTTTGAATTGAGCCATTGGTGTCAAAATGTAACTAATGATCCAGAGGTGATGGTAATGAGGTAGGTATGGCTTTACGAGTATGCAGCATTGAAAATGAGTTGGTGACTTTAAAGTTCTAATGCTAGAAGCTTTTTCATCGATGTGCAGATGAGTCATCAAGTGGTAGCAGCTCGTTGAGCGAAGAGTCGGAGACAGAAGATGAAGAAGAGGCTGTGAGTGAAGCAGCATCAGGCTCCGAATCAGGCAGCAGCGGTGATGCCGGCGAACCCATCAAGACGAAGCGACCGACGCCTGCAACCACTGCTGCTGCTGCTGCAGCTGCAGCTAGGTCTTCTGATCATGAGAACGAGGCTTCGGAGGAAAGCTCGAGTGAAGAAGAGACGAGTGAAGAACCAACTGGCAGTGAGAGCAGTGGTGATGGTGACGATGATGACCACGGGAAAAATGCTGCTGCTCTTGTTAACTCCAAGGTGGGGTGATGATAATATTGTCTTTGAATAACCTCATAGCTTGAAACACTAACTAATAAGCTACTGGTGAACAGAAATTGTTTTGAGGAAAGGCAGCAGTGGTTGCCATAACGTGAAACATTTTAACTAATAGAGGTTGTAATAGGATTAATTTATATAGAAAATATAACATTATTTTAAATTACTCATAGTATGAAATGATTACTTATAAGTTAGCAGCAAATGTAAATTGTGAGGGGGAAGGTAACAGCAGTTGCCGAAACGTCAACAATGTAACTAATAATGGATGTAATCATATCAGTTACTGTTCCTGAAGTTGCATGTTGTAAATTTGTAGTGGTATGATTTAAAGGCCAAGTCGCACGAAAAAAAACTATATTGGCTAAATATGTGTAGAATGTAATTCTAATTAATAATACGCTGATCAGTTGAAATAAAAACATTGCTTTACATAAATTTCAATAAAAATAATGTTGTGCGAACGAAATGATGATGTCACCGACTACGCTTTGTTTATAGCATGTGTTGCAGCATGCAAGAAAGTTTCACGCCATGAGCTGGCCATAGCGTTGATGCAGCACGTGCTCAGAGAGGGGAACTCACTTGCATTCTGGAAGCAAAAGTCTGAATCTGTCGGCGATTGGTGCAACGGAAAGGGCATACAGTCGGCCTACTTCCAGTGTATTACAGTGACATCTCGAAATGCAAGCGAAGTGTTTTCACCCATTACCACGCTTCATCGACGCTGCTAGTGTTCAAATTTTGTCGAACGCTACATTGACGCTAATAGTTGTTTGTGACATCACAGTTTCATCACATTTGTCCACTTTAAACTTTATTTTTACAGTATAAAGATAACACTG
>Ga0209454_1002017_pt1 | contig 13372 bp, 4 predicted proteins | sample WorMetHERISLAND1_2_FD_187400 | JGI IMG/M metagenome (GOLD analysis project Ga0209454, IMG submission 187400) | Marine gutless worms symbiont microbial communities from Max Planck institute for Marine Microbiology, Germany - Olavius geniculatus... | ecosystem: Host-associated > Annelida >...
CATATAGACATTAATTTTACTAAACAACTGCTTGATTTCACCTCGTGAAGTTGCTTCGAAAGCTTCGTCGTTACTGTACTTTCTGTTTTTCTCGTGTTTTCCACAATTATTGTGTTATTTAGTATAAATTTGAAGGGTCCAAACAAAAAAATGAACTAAGCGCCATAGATAAAATACAACAGAAAAGTAGACTAAATCGAAAAGGGACTTAATATTATGGAGTTAGACCACATTTTCGATATAGTCTTCAAAAATGGACTTAGTCCACTTTTCGTTTGGATCATTCATTTGCACAGAGTCAGCACGTACAAAATTTTAGACAATTGAGACTTAGCTTATAGTAAAATTTATCGTAAAATAATTAAGGTTCAGCTAAATAGTGGCATCTTGATGTATGTTTTTATAAAGACGCGATCTAGATTGGGACAATTTGAATTATCTGATAGCCATGTTTTCGAACAAAACATCATCATTATCAATCAAGAAACTCGATTGATCAGCAGGGCATTCTGTTCTCTGCAGCAAAATTCAGCCGTGTACAAACTGAATAGCTGCCTGGTGTCACCTGTTGTTTGTCGCATAGGTGTATTGATAATTTTGTTGTTAGCCTATTTTCTAAACTATAACTCATTGATTTTACTGCACAATGCACGCACGCAGCGCAAAGCGCGGGTATCGCCACCGTATGTTGTCCGTCCGTCCGTCCGTCTGTAACGTCGACGTATACATGGACAAATGGGTTGCGTTACTTAGAGTTTGTAAAACATCCTTGCGATGGTGTTTAAAAAAGAAGAGCTGGCTTATGTTAATTTCTCTTTAACCTATTTCTGCCCGTTCTGTTTTTCGCAGATTAAAAATATTTAGTAAGTAAAATATGAGGCCATTAGTGCACCTCTTGGTTCGCCAGAGGGCGGTATAGGCCTAGTCGTTTGAACAAGATAACCTGACGGTTCTGATAGCCAATAAGTCAATAAGAAAGATTGGAATGACACTCGGCTTATGTTCGAGACAACTGGACGGCAATGCATTATCGAGCGGTCAGTGTAGGCATAAGCTTGATCGTTATGTGTGTACGGTAGATCAACACATAGCCGTCCACGCCACTAACCCACCACTGATGATGCTGCTGCTGACAAGAAATGGTCGTCGGACTGCGGATTGGAATCCGCAACAATTTCACGACGGAGCTAAAGGTCCGCCACCATATGCCATGTACATTACATTACACGGTTATTGACGTACCATTCAAACTGCAACAAGAATAGGCCTACGAAGTTTTCCGCTTTTATTTCTTTGCCTGTTTATTTTGCGTTTATGACATTGATAAGCGGAAAAATAATGTTGCACATACAATACAAGAGTGAATAAAATGCGATAACATTAAACAAAGAAACTTTACGAAAAAACTTGGCAAAAACAGGGTGTCTTGAGTTTTCTTCGGAACACAGCAGTATCATTAGTTTGCTTGGTGTGAGCTGACGGTGAGAAATGGTTCAAATGACCAAAAGCGATTTTACACTCTCGGAGATGGCAGCTGATTGACATGAGCTAATGGTACCGCAGCGCACTATGCGGCCATCCATTGCGGTCCGTGCTAGCGAACAATTAGACCAGCGGTGCAGCATTCAAACGTACCACCGCCCCGATCAGCCACACAAGGCGTTCACCTTCGTAGCCATCGATTCGGAAATAGACGCACGCGATCAAGATAAGTAGCGGATCTGACCGAATTCTGATCAGAATCTGCTGCAAAATGGGCACAAAATACGCCGAGGTCATTTACCTGCTATTATCTCCGCCGAATAACCAAACAAAGCAAGCACATAATCATTTTGGATAAGTCGGTTTTTTGTCAGCAGACAATTCGCAAAGTATGAGCCGTTTTGGTGAAATTTTATGAACGCTGAGCGCATGAACGAATATAATACTAGAGGTTTGAAATTTTTGATTGCTTTCATAAGTAAATGCACAACTATCTAGATACCAAACTTTAGACTTCGGATTTTTTTTCTTTTTGGGACACCACGTTTTTTGTTTTGACTCTGTTTTGAGTCATTTCAGTTAGAATCCACGCTTAAATTACATTGAACGGAATTATCCACAAATTAAAACAAAAAAAACTGCGCTGGATCGGGATCGAACTTCCACGGATCCACGACCTCCTCATCTGTCGAACGATATTGCTAGAGTGGCGTGCATGCTTCGGCGTTAAATTATTAATCGCTCGGCCAGCGATCATTCGATGATTATTGTACTCGGTGATCGATTCCGATGCAGCTAGACTATCGTTCACTTGCCTCTGATGCCGATGCGTATAACTGTTACCATGAGATCATGCCGTAACTGCCACATTATGACAGTTAACTGTAATTAACTGGTCTAAAAGTTATACTTACAGTGATTATTTAGGCCTAGACTGAAAACGTTTATTAGGCCTATGATTATATCACAGTTTAGCACTGAAAACCTAGAAGTGTCATTTAGATTACTGCAATAACTTCGTGTGCTGTCAACCAAATTCCTATGCTTCAGGAGAACAAAATATTTTCGCAAAAAATGCATACATAGTCACGAAACTCTGTACTGCGAAATCACAAAAGAAGTAAGCTCTGGAACGTTTTTGCAAATGTTTCAGGTGTGGTTGCCTGAAAAGAAATAAAGCAAAAACAACGGAAAAAATTTTCTGGAAATGATTCGCAAGTTTTTGTTCACAAATGACCACGGTTTAATGACCACAGTTGGGTTGGTGGCATGGTGTAGTGGTAACGCGTTTGATCCGATCAGCGAAGTTACTGTACGCCGGACCCGGTTAATACTGCGAGGGGTGACTGTCTGCGGGCAGGTAAACCATTTCAGTATGTAACCAGCCGCTTAGGTCAACTCAGCCTTCCATCCCTTCGGGGTAGGTAAATCGAGTACTGGCCTACATGGTTGGGGTTAAGGCGGGGCGCGTTCACCTCTGTCAGATGGCAGGTAACAGTGTGTGATCCCACATGGCAGGTGACGCTGTGTAGCTCTGAGATGGGCGTCCCATTAAGAGCTATAATATCATCACCTTTAATCTTTTAACCTTTTAATAATTGCATTTCCGGCGACACGGGGGCTGCAAAATTCCACTTTCTGCCACTTTCTGCTTTTTTATTCAAAGTTCAAACCAACTGGATTGCATGGTGCACTTAGTAACGTATGCTAGCGTAGCCTATCCAGTTCCGTATTGCGGCGACTGTTTACCGCTGTCCAAATCGATTTGCACCAGTCTACCTCGGTCAACGATTGTGTATTCTTCCGGTAGCAGAGAAACAATTATTAAGATATCATCTCCTATTCCCCGGTCATCATTCAGCGTTCGCTTGACTGCTCGGACGGCAAAGCATCATTAATTTACGAGGATTACTCTTTCTCTGTCTTGAACTATGAGGGGCGTCTAAAAGTTCTGAAGAATAGTAAAAATGGTTTTAAAAATTAATACAAAATAATGCAGATAATATAAGAAGCGGTCGAAATTCAGACAAAATGTAAATTAAAATAAATCTGCCTTAACTTAACAATTAACTTTGCAAAAACAAGAACTTACATCACAATTATTTACGTACAATCTATCGTGAAATTTATTTTCCGTTTTTTGTGCGCATTGTGCAACTGATATTTCAATGCATCTGCGGCACTTTGCTGCCGAACTGAAGGAACTCAAGCAAACCTGTTTTGGGGGTCGACAGCAGTATAGGCCTAGTCATCACCTGATTGAAATTTTGCTGCCAAGCAAATCAAAAATCGGCCGACTACTTCATGCGCAGTATTTTTTCCTCGAAAATTGATCGTCAATAACAAAATAGGCTTTATACCCAGCTTAGACATCGGCTGAGCGCAGACAAGCTGTCCGCAAGCAAGCGAATGCAATTATCGCTCGCACTTGATCATGAAGTATCTTGTTAGCCAACTGGATACGCTGACAACGTTCTCACATTATAGGCAATCAGTGGTACAACCAGAACAGTATTATGTTCACCGCCAGCGACAGGGCGCACAAGCCTATGATTATATAGGTTAAGTGAAGCAAAATTGAAAAATGTTAAACCAGGCCTTTAATAATGGCGCGCTAAAAATGTTAAGGTGTTTTTTTCTCCTGTCAGGTAGGCCTACCATGATGGGCCGACGTAACAAAAACAAAAAAAATGGCAAAAACGGAATCGCTCTTCGTTTGTATTCGCCAGGCGTCAGCACGCGAATTGCAATTCCATGTTTTGGCTGGGGGTTCGACCTCAAATCGCCCCTTTCCTGAAGATTAAGAAATCGCATCTAACACAATAGGGGCCTATGTCATTAGAGTAGACCCCATGAGTGTACCTGCCAAATGGCACCTGAATCCGTATAGCGGTTTGAACTAGAGATGACCATGTAAATGGGATTCCAAATGGGAATTGGAATCCCATGGGAATGGAAATTGATGACAATATTGGGAATGGGAATGAGACGGAATGAGAAACAACCTGCATGAAAATGGGAATGGCCCTTATTCCCATGGGAATAAATTCTCATCGGCGACTGGTTTTGATGACAATCCTGCATGTTGGCATAGAAAACAACAGTTAGTCAAAGTAAGTAAGTAAATAAGTAAGTAAATTAAATTTATAAAGCGCACAATGTCAGCGAGAAACTCACTGAATCTGAGGCGCTGAGTAGTAAGTAGAGTACCATTAGGCATATTTTCTTTAGTTTGTGATGTTCAGTTATGCTGAAAAGTAATGCAGTAAAGCGTGATTCTGGCTGTCGTGATCAGTTTTAGATTCAACGACTAGCAGTGCACAGTCTAGTCTTCGATAGGCCAAAACTGTTGATGCCGATTGTTCGCAGAACATTCGCAAAACATTTCTTTGCAAATCTTTCGTGTTTTACACGTATTCATACGTGGCCTCTAGACATCTGCAGAATAATGGCCAATTTACACATACGACGACGACGCGACCCAACTGTCTGCGACTGTCGCCGACAGTTGAGTTGAGTCGGCGGCATACAATACAATACAATACAATACAGTCATAAATTTGCACTCAAAAACTGACAAACAAACCGTCAGTTTAATCTAGCACATAAACTAAAAAGAACTGAAATGTTTACAAGAAAATGAAATGAGAGAAATGAGGCGTAGGTGTAAATTGGCCATAAAGCCTACTGCATTCGTCCATGTACCCTGGCTACGCCAGCGGCGACCAGACTGGATCCGGTGTTGATTTACATTTCCATTAACTGATTGTAATGAATTTCTGAAAGATTCACTCCTGACATTTCATTTCAGCGATGATATAAGAGAAAGCATAAAGAGAATCTGCATTGAATACTGACTTTCTATCGGCCAAAAAAGCACAGCATCATTAGGTATCAACTTCGCCGAGAAAGAAAATATGTGACATAGTCTGTGGGTTTGTCTGCATGTCTGCTTGTAGTCTGAATTACTCAAATACTAATGAACGAATGTTTACGAAATTTGGTGAAAAATTTTAACATAACATAGCTAAAAATACGATTACATTTCAGTAGCAAAATTATCAAAGATTTTCTACCATTAAAAGGATAATATTTTGCATCATAACTTTTATGTCAGCAACTTATAAACGGATGTTGATTACATTTTTGCCAAAAAAGCAGAGAGCGGTGCAAAAACTACTCAGTAAAATTTTGGCAGCAATCTGTTTAAGAATCCAGATGCAACACTTTCTGAATCCGGATCTGTGTTCGGATTAAGATTTTTTTTTAATTCCTGGATTAATTATGTAAGGAAATAAAACGAGATCTGTTGTATTATACTACTATGGTGAATTAAGATGATTAATAATGCGTATCGTTTCAGCGATGGCGGCGATAGTTTACTAGTGTAGCCTAATTATCGACTTCGACAGTTCGGATATAGGCAGTTAGGTCGAGACGCGTGAACCGACGGTGCACTCGCATGGCGTCCATTATTATTAATATTTGATATAATTATGACGTCGTCGTTGCTAACGGCTGACACCAATCAATACAGACAGCCGGCATCATCGCCTAATACGTAATGACTTCTTTATTACCGACACAGAGGCACATCAGTACTGTAGCGGCCTGCTGTAAGCACCAGGCAAATTGCCACTAAGCCATAAACCTTCTCCCAGACGGGAATGTCTAAATGAGTTTGCGACAGAGAGGAGAGCTCTTAACTACTGTCCCTTAAAGGTAATCTATGACAATGATCATTCTGTTTGCTGCAGCGAACGAAAGAAACACGACTTCTTACGTTGCTTTCCCACGTGCGACTGGGTAGAGTATAGAGTTACGATTAGGGTCATTATTAAAGTCGGGGTTAAGGCTAAACCACACACGGCTTGCAGTAATACTGTTTTCATAACTTTAAGCTGCAGCAGTCGTGCGTCATAAAGCAAACGACGGTGCAGTGTATGGGATCTAAGCGTGGTTCAAGTACGTTACAGCACTGTCTGAAGTGGTATAAACTCGTACTGCGTACTTGCTTAACCACTGCAGCAGTGCTGTAGCTATAATACGGAAACGTCCATGTGGACCGCAACCAGCGGTTCTAATGTCGAAGCGCTCATGTGACAAATAAAGATCGTGCATGTTTTACGAATTTATATAGCTTATAATCACCAGCTGTTTGTCGACACAGCTGTCGTTACGACTTATTGAACGGGTGGCAAAATATCGGTGGAACAACGCAGCAAACGTGCATTGAATGTGACAGCGGAACGCCTCCAAACATTGACTGATCGATCGTCGCTTTAATCGAACTGTTGCATACCTGCCCGGCGTCAAGTATGGTCGAATGAAAGGGTTGGAAGAGTGCGGAGCTGCGGATAAACTAAAGAGGGCTGCTGGTATGGGAGAAATCGCGACAGCGCGCTGTTTATCGAATTCCGATGGCGTGTAATGTACGTTGTTTCTCCGGTCACTGAGTGTAGACATGGAACTGAACAGAACAGGGCGTCTCTCACGGCCAGTTTCTCGGTAAACGAAACAAATGGTCATAAGCCCCCACGGACAAAATCCTCCACCCCGTGCAAAGCCCCTCCCAACAGAAGGTTCCTCTAAAACACAAAGCCATACCAAATCTGCCTAAATATATGACAGAACTCCATCGAATAATGTCTTCAACCTTCCGCAAAAAAAAGTCGCCGTGGTTAAAAATACTTTGGACATTATAATTATAACCTAACTATGAGCATTTGAGTCATTTTTTTAGTATCAAAGCCTGTTTGGTAGCAGCTTACGTACTGGGATAGAACATTTTTGTCAGTGGGACTTTATCCGGGGTTGGCCTATGTCCTGCACCTGTGGAAACAAACAGGACAATGTTATTGATCATCGTAACAGATAGCTGCTGCGTGTAAGGGGCATACTGACAAGTTATCAATTAACCGGCGCATCACATCAAGTCATGCCAAGTCACTGTGTTTCTCTGCAGGGTCCTATCACCTTCAGTCATTCAGTCGCGATTCCTAATACTCCGTTTACACAATCAAGCAAACATCGAGCAATCATCGAACAAACATCAAGCAAAAATAATGCATACATAAAGCATAGTCACACGAAGCAAACATCGAGCAAACATCAAGCAATTGGAGCACACGTCGTGCACGTGTATTTTAAATGCATTTGCTGGATGTTTGCTCGATGACTGCTCGATGTTTGCTTGATCGTGTAAACGGGGTATAAGAATTAACTTTACTAATGATTCTGCTGACATTCGTCCTGCTGCAGTTCTTTACCTCAAATTTTAAACTTTCTTGTGATCGTGTACCACACAGTAAAATATAGTCGGCAATTTGGCAGTCGTTTGTCATATCATTGTCACAACCAGCGGGCCAGTAATGCGTGTTATAACGATGGTAAATGTCTATTTAGAACTAGCGACCGACGTACGTAGTGGCATTTAGATTGGCCTGCATTCATTGGATCAACCGGAAGAACTGTCGCAATCGCTGTACCACGATGACAGTACCATAAACGTTGCCCTTACTATTATTATGCTATTACCGTATGCACTTTCTTATGCACTGTTCTATTTCCGTGTTGTAAGGGTAATGAATAAATGGAAAGACAAACGGAAGAACGAACAAATGAATGAAATAATGAAGCCATGCAATGATTTATACCTGTTGGAGTTTCTGCACGCTTGCAGACGGTACAGCAGCAGCAACGGTTGTCGCCGTGATCGGCTTTCTGACGTCACCGTTGGCGCCCCGAAACGCCCCGTCATGCTTTGCGTTTCCGTCGCCGCCGACAACCGGAAGTGCGGTCGTTGCCGGCGGCTTCTGAGCGCCGCGTCGCCGCCTGTCGGTGAGAACCAGAACGGCGACGATCGCCACGATGATGAATGCGGCAACGACGATCACCGTCCCCACAGCCATCATGAGCCAGAAACTGCTTCCAGTTCCGGTTTGGCTGTCGGCGGCGCGCCTTCGTGACGACTGGTCGCGCTGCAGCGTGCGCAGGTCGCGCCCCTGTTGCTGCTCCAGCACCAGAGTCAACACGCCCGTGGTCGACATCGCCGGGTTACCGGAATCCGTCGCCACGACCCGAATATTGGCTTTCTGAGCGACCAGCGAGTCCAAATCTCCCACGACAGACAGCTGGCCGGTCAAAGGGTCAACCTCCAATGGAGTTCCGGCCTCGATGGAGTACGTGACTCTGGCATTAGTGCCGAAGTCGTCATCGCGCGCGACCAGCCTTGCAACGGGTGTTCCCTCGTACCTGACACCGGTCATCAGGACTATGGTGTGGTTGTCCGGTGAGGGAAACTCGAAGACGGGGGCATTATCGTTGACGTCAGCGACGGTCACGTAAACACGGCACGTGACCGATCGCGTCCCGTCGGCAACTTCTGTCGCTACCACGCCGAAGCTTAGCGAGTCGATTCTCTCACGGTCCAAAGACGCTCGCGAAGACACGACTCCCGTCCTCGGATGAACGTGAACCAGACCGGAAACGAAAGCCGCGTCGTCGGCGTCGGCCAGCGCGAACGTGACGTCACTTCCGGGCACGCCCACTTTGACGATGGTCGCCGAGATGGGGTTGTTCTCCGGCATTGTGATGTCATAGAAGCGGCGACCGCACTGGAGCGACTTCCGGTCGCTGTCGCCGCCGCTGGGTGGCGCCACTGCTACCACGTAGACCTACATACACACAGTGATGCACGATCACTTCTTTATATACTACTTATTTATTTATTTAGTTCGCTCAGAAAAAAAACACTGAAACAATACAATACAATATTATGTATTTAACTCTTGTACTGCACTGTTATTGAAAATTTTTATTCACTGCAAATGATACAAAGAACAAAGCAACATTCATAATAAGACAGCTTGTATAAAAAGCACAGTCTCAGTTCTGAATCAGTCATAATTCAATTAACTATGAAGCGAAAAAAAAATTAAAATGCAATGATTACAACATAATCACAGCTCGGCCAATTATTTTCCAGGCTTAGGCGTTTCATACAGTCGCGGAAGATGCATACCGGAAGTGCCGAAGTCAAGGATGGTACTCCGTCATCACGGCAGACGATTGAAAACTCAGCGACGTCGCCTCGTACGTTACGTTCGTAGCTCTCCGCCGTGACAATCTTGAACTCCGTCCGGTACATCCGGTGCAGCTGGAACCTGGTCGCCTGCGGACCTGAAAGACGACACCGGAAGTGGGCGTTCTTGCCGGAGTCGGCGTCGTCGACGGTCACGTGACCGACGAACGAGCCTGCCGGCGCGTCCCAGGCCACCGTCAGCGTCGTGTTTTCACTTCCGTTTCCGGTCTGACTGGGGGCGTTGACTCGTATCGTGGGGGCGTGGTCGTTCACGTCGGTGACGTGTATCTCGACGGTAGCGATGGCCGACAGCGGTTCTTCTAGCTGTGGCTTGTCGGACGCGACGACGTAAAGACGGTGCAGTGGTTGCAGCTCGTGGTCCAGCGCGCCCACAGTCACGATCTCACCCGTCTCAGGCCGTACCTGCGACACACACAGGCAGGCTCCTTTACAGGCTAACCTATTTCAACGTTAAGTTCCTGTTACTTTCTGTGTTACAACCATTTGGAGTAATTGTGAGTTTGATAGCTAAGTTCACTTCACTTGTTGTGAGTTGAACGCATTGTCAAGCGTGCAAATTTTGCGAATTATTTCCTGTATGACTGACATAATTTTAATACACAGGTACAACTAGTTGTACGTTCCATTCAATTGCTAGTTTACATTAATCATGTTAAATTTAAGAAACAGGCACGACTTAGCCACGATTATGGTTTTCGCTGGTATTGACGGCCGCCGGCATTTGCGATTTGCAAGCCGTGGTCAGCTGCATATCAGAAATACAGAATGGCAAATTACAAAACCCGTGTTTTTTAGACATCTAGCTCTTCCAAACAATTTTAAATGCAGCACACACGCACATACTCCACCTACTTTTAGACGTCATCCAAAACATTTTACCTTTTTGTTCTAACCCTATACTGGCACATCCTACGTGTTTGAGGTTATTAATTTAGTTACTTAATTACTTACTTACTTGCTTATTTATCGTGATCAACTAAACACAAGATTAGAACATAAGCATGGCAATGGACGTACCTCAAACTTGGTCGCCAGATCTCGCGAAGATCGTTCGGCCAACGAGAACTGCACGTCGCCGTTAGCAGCGGCGTCGGCATCGGACGCCGACAGAGTCAGCAGAACAGTTCCTGGCGCCACGTCTTCACGTACCGTCACGGAGTACGAAGCGTTGACCGCACTAAACTGCGGCTGATTGTCGTTATTATCCAACACGCTTATCTCCACCTGATACAAAATATGAGTTTTTCACAAACATTCACACACATACACTGATTTCTATACCTATTATCGCGTTGATGTGCGTAACAGTTACAAAGCGGTTATGTTCTGGGGGAAATCCAATTTTTTTATAAGCAAAATCTGCACCAAAACATTTTTCTTTCCCTTCCGCCTAACCGATCCAGAAAATTACTCTACACCAGAAACCTTACATATATTTTAAAGTAATCGAGACAACAAAATTAGCTGAACCCCAATTTCTCGCTTGACTGCAGCAGAAGTAATCAAGCCCTCGGAGTTCAACTGGTAGCTTTTTGCAATGTCCGCGCTTTCAGTGGGTAATTTCGAAATGAAGACGGCGATTTTTTTGCTTTTCGTAACGCTCGTCGGCGATTTGATGTCGTTAGTTGGCTGAAGTGAATGAACAGAGCTGGTAGCACAAGCTAATTGCAATTTACTAGCTTCTTGCCTGACGACAGGCCGCGTATTGGACATATACATCGCACGACGCCCGGCGACTTCAATCCAAGACTGACCCAAAAAGCATTTCACTTCTATTTCACTCTAGCAAGACTTGTACAAACCAGCTTTCACAGCTGTTTTACTTTAAAATAGCAGAAAAAGCTAAAACTAAGCTCACTACTTTATCCGTCGTACGACGGCCAGCGACTTCAATCGTAGACTGCCTCGGGAAGCACTTTTCTTCTAGTTTTCTCTAGTAGATATAAAACATTTTTCATAGTCGTTCCAGTCTGGAACAGCAAACAAAGCTCAAATTAAGTTCACTACATACTCTACACTTCATTCCACGGCGGCCGACTTCAATCGTAATCAGCCCCAAGAAGCACTTTTCTAAGTTTTTTTTCTAGTTTATACCCTCAAATACTAACCGGTTTTGGTAGTTGTTCGAATACGGAACGTATAAGAAACTAAAAATTAAGCTCTCTATATACTCCGCGGCCGGCGACTTCAATCGGCGACAAGCTTAAGCCGTGTTGCGGCAGTAAACAAGTCGTCCGCTGGATTCTCTCGGATTCAGATGCAGCTGGCGTCGCATCTGTCCCGCGCCGGATTCAATGACATATAGGAATCGCAACCGATGCGATTTAAGCTCAAGCTCCACGTTCTTCGATTAGTCGGAGTGTAACGAGGCATAATACACTGTAGACCGTGTTGAAACATACTTATTTTATGGCTGTGATCGACGGCGTGTTCTTCTATCAGTCGTCACGCTTGAGTAGAGTGAGATTATGAGCACTTATAACATTCTAGATTCTATAGTGAGAGATAGGAGAAGGTCAAGAAATGAGGCACGTTGTGCAACAAGTCCAAAACAAATAAAAACGAGTGGAGAGTGGGCTTTACTTCGCGCTTAATTCTACTCGTAATTACCTGCCCATCACACGCGGTAGTTACAAACAGTAAGTTGGCCCACTACTTTGAGAAATCGTGCATAGCATCGTATTCTGTTACCCCTTTCCCCCTTCGCCGACGCAAAAGCGACGAAACAGACTATGTTTGAGTCGGTCGATTTCTCTCAAAAAAAATCACGGACAGGCTCTCGTAATTTGTTTTTCAAGACGACACTTTTTGGCACTTTTCAAGATCATTCAAAATCGTTAGTCTTCGAACCAATTGAATGCACTTCGCATCATTTCTCAGATAGGCCTTCGGCGACTTATCCGTTTCAAATCGCCAACTTTGCCTATTCCCCTCCCCTCTCATTTGACGATGACGAGCGTGAGAGCTTCTTTCGAATTTTCGAGAAAGTTTTACAAATTCCGATTTCTGAAACTGTGTAGTTCTTCGCATATTTGACAGCGAAGATTTCGTAATTTAAGCTAGCGACGTTATGACACACAGGGGCCTATTCAGCGTGTGATGGACGGAAGAAAGGACAAACGCATTTTCCGTATAGCTAATACCCCGTTTACACGATCAAACTGGCTCGATGAGCTGACTATATGTTAGCTGGACGAGCCAGCTTAATGTTTGCTCGACGTTTGCTCGATGTCTGCACGATCGTGTAAACGGAGTATTGGACATCGGCATAACAAGCTGCGTTAACGCCCATGGCCTGTGATAAAACAGCGCAGGCCTACATCTTTTCTCGTTTGCCAAGAAGCACATTGTCCCACACACTGGACGATAAAAATGCCGATCAGTATGTATGTCGTAAAAGCAGCTGTCAACTCAATCGTGCGGTAATTCGCTTACGGCCGTATATATCATAAGTGATTAACGACGATGCCGTCAGATTGCATTATTATTGACGGTTAAACGAGAGACGTGGGAACCGAAGACCGACCAAAAGCCACCTCCTCTGAATCGGCACGAACCAAAAAAAACAGAAAGAAACAGAAATGTAGGGCCAAAAAACAAAATGCTGCATTTTCGTTTTTGCGGACAAGCAGTCGATACACGTATACATCTTTTATCGGTGGGGTCGTGGCCGGTGATGGGGCAGGGAGGCATTTGCCCCATCTAAATTTTGGACTGTCGAAGAATTGTCGGTAAATTTTGTTCTTGTCAGAGAATTTTCGTCCAATAAATGTATAACCCCCACAT
>Ga0209454_1002022_pt1 | contig 13358 bp, 13 predicted proteins | sample WorMetHERISLAND1_2_FD_187400 | JGI IMG/M metagenome (GOLD analysis project Ga0209454, IMG submission 187400) | Marine gutless worms symbiont microbial communities from Max Planck institute for Marine Microbiology, Germany - Olavius geniculatus... | ecosystem: Host-associated > Annelida >...
GTTTGATTAATTAATATGGCTTAATAAAACATCTGTCTGACAAAGAAAATTGGTTGCTGTTAGATATAACAAAAATAATTTGTAGCATTAATAAATAAAATGTGTTGGAATGAAGCAACTGAATTGTTTTATAGTGCGATGTGGCTTATTTAATATTTTTAGAGAGATGTGCGTTATTTACAGGCCAGTAAGCCAAGGTATTGTATTGTATCATGTCAGGTTTACATAATATTTTTAATTTTTAAACAACTCACCATGTATTCAAGTTGTGTTCGAGTTGCAATAGGATTGTTTGTGATTTTTAGATGTGGAGTCATCGTCTTCAAAAGTTCGCAAGACTTTCAAAAGTTTGTTCACTTCAACAGTGAAGCTGCAAAAAACATTACGAAGGTATAACCATATAATGCATTTATTTTATATTGCTAATGCGCTTACTACACTGCGCACTATTTGCGTCTGGATGCATTTATTGGCTAACTTTGTGTTATTGTTATTTTCTACCACAATGTTCTGAATGAAATAATTATATCACCATTTTTAAATTCTGTTTAGCTCCTGTTTTCTTGCTGTTTTACCATACAGTGGTGAATAAAAATTTTTAGCTTACATGTTTTCAGTCAATGTAAAAAGACTGCGCAGTCGTTCAATGGATTTTATGCACAGTTATATGGCGAATGGCATATCGATGTATTTGATTTTTTTCTGCTGTTTGATTGAGTGACTTTTTGTATTTTTTGAATTTTTGATTTGTACGTGCACTGTTAACTAATTACGTATAATTGTTGACTGATGTAGCACATACTATTATATCTTTATCGGCATGAAAAACAACAACGTTGTTGCACTAAAAAATAAATGATGACTTACACTTTTTAACTTGATGAACGTTAAATATACAGTATGTGATGTGTGAAATTTGTTGGCATAGGGGACTGTATGTGGCGGCTTTGGTGCACCATGAAGGACGCATTCTGGTGACAGGCGACGACGTTGTTCCAGTGGTTGATGTTGACTCGGAATTTTCACTAGCAACTCTGAACGCTGACCTTTACTGGCTTATGAAGGTAACCTTCACTCATTGACTTAGCTGATTATTTTCTGAGCATTACGTCTTGTTACACTTTTTTGTTTTTGCAAAATACAATGATAAAATGTTTGTATACTTTAGGGAAGGAAAGTGAGAACAACTCTTATAATCGTTTTTTTGCTATGCCAGAAGTTGTACACACAGTAATAGGCGATGAGCTTTAAAAAGTTTTGACTTAACTGAAGTGAAGTTAAATGGCTGGTTAAAATTGGTTGTGGTTGAAACTGTGTGCACTTTTGCGTGACACTGTAAGTTTTTAAGTTTCTGTTATATATGTTTTGCTTACTATGAATTCTGGTTCTTGTCGCATTTTCATTTTATTACTGCATGTTTCGTATAATGTTAGCTGTATATTGTGGTGCCCCCGTGCTACAAATTGGGGACGCCATGGTGAATAATATGGTATGATATGATAACAGGTTGCCAGTAGTTCGTGGTATGATCTGAAGTCGATCGAGCAGCGCTTGACGAGCTGCGCCAGTTCTCAGTCTCTGCAGGTCCGAGCTCGTCTTCTGCGTGCCCTCCAGCAGCTGCAGGTAACTGTCCTTCCGCTAATAGACAAAAACTTCGGTTCAGTGCCGGCATACTATGCGGCCATCATCTTAGAGCCTAACTCCAAGACACAATTTAAGGTGAAAATTGACGGGCCTGTAGAACGCTAACACCAATTTTGGTTTTTCTGCATTTGATTTTAGTTTTTAATTGTGGCCAGTTTGACACCGACAGAGAGACGCACGACTCATCAGGACTTCCGCATGATAGTTATTATGCTGGCTACTGTTTTGCCGCAGTTTTAGGCAAGTCGCTTGCGGAGTGTCTAAACAACTTGTAGGGCCTACATACAGACACAAAGGCAATTTTTTGTGTTGTGTTACATACTTAATTTTTATTTGATATTTATTTATTTCAATTTATCATCCAGCTCATATTGCATATATAACATTTGACGAACGATATGGCCAACACTGGTCGAATGGCCAACACAGGGTTTAAAAACTTCTTATGTGCACACTGCACAGTATGCTTCAAATAAGCGAGATTACTGTCGGCAGTATAACGAATTTGCTGTTGAGCCTCGATGGTTGCAATTCTGTTTACTGACACACGAAGACGTGCAGACGATGTGGCTGTGTGTTTTCAGTCTGCGCTCGGCATCCATGACTTGGGTCAGTTCCACTACGTGCCAGTCGTTGACGAGGCGTCCGGGGCGACTCTGCTGGTCACCGTTCGTTTGCTGGATGACGCCAAAGCGTTTGACTCGACGCACGTCCGCTGGATGTCGCTCAAGAAGGCGCAGGTGCGTGGCTCGGTGAAGACCACAGGCGGCGTCGAAACGACTGGAGCTGCCGTACAGTCCACCGTGACGTCAGCAACAGATCGACCTCGGTCGGTGCTCGACGGCGCACATGACATGGTCGTTCATCGGCATCTGAGCGGTCAGCTGCTGGCGGGTGGGCTCTACGTCGGGCTGCTGCAACTGCGTAGCACCCGAGACTCCATCAGCGTCCTCGTGTCGCGTCATCAGCCTAACGTTCTGCCGTACGTCAAAGTGCGCGACAATCCAAACGTCACCAGGTAGTGAACAGTTCTCGACTATAAATGGGGTTATGATGTTAGTGATAGTAATAAGTTTCCGACGGGATCATTACAAGGGTTCTATCATGATTTCATTTTAAAGTTGATTGAGTTATACTTTTGTTATACAAGTTTACTCAAAAAAAGCAAAAAGCTTCGCCGTAAGTGTGCAAAAACAAATAATGGCAGCCGGTGGATAATAAATATATTCATATTTTATCTTAAATCTACGTATTTTTCCAACGCTGGATTTGACAGACATCTCCAAAACAGCTTGCGTCAGTCCTGGATAATGACGTCTGACCTGTGCCTGTAAAACCTACCAACCTGTAGGCATTTCATTTCTGAACCGAAAAGCCTAAACTTTTGTGAAAATTATAGCTCTATTTTTAGCTGTCCCGTTTACATTTGGTCTAAAATTGGGTTTACTTGTAGTGACAATTTTGACATTGAATTTTAAATCGTTGGTTTTTTATCCTATATGACTTCGAATATTCGTGCTAAAATTTATGACTGTCAGATACTGGAGAAATTTATTTTTCCTTTGAATGATGTAATGCTGTTGTTGTGTTGATTGCGCCTGCAGTGAAGAGTGGCGGTGGTTAGTGAACGTGAAGCTTCAGGACAACAGTCTTTGGTTGCGTCCAGTCGTCCGCTCGCCAACACCCACTCAGAGAACACTCCAAAACCAACTCGAGGAAGCTTGCGGCAAACTTCTCGCCGATCTCGGTTAGACAATCTTTTGTCATCTCAAGACAAAGCCACTTGATATGACGATCCATTTGTTAAAATATGTACATTTATTTTTTTATTTCACTGCATGGGCTCTTAATTCCTTATATTCCCAAAGTCAAGTTAGTCCAGGTTAGTTCCAAGTTTGTCAGTTACTGATGGTAAACTTTATGAAATTGTATCGAGAGTTACAGTAAGGACGAACAAGGCGGACTTTTTAAAGTAGTTTGTCTCTCTATTTTGCAGTCTACAGCTTGCTGTGCTAATTAAGTGCTGTTCTTGTAGTGTTTTAGACAGTAATGTTTTCTGTGTACATTACGTTGAAAGAAACATTCCTGACATTATCGACTTTTAACTTCAGCAAATTTTGCTACAAAATTTGAATATTTTTTGTTACTAATATTTCTGACTATACTGGCCATCGAATGATTGTTCAAGTTTATTTCTGACTTAAATCTGCTTTTACGTTTTTATACTGTCATTTTCTTGCGAAATAAGGACGTGAATTTTATATTAGCCTACATGTTATTATTGGGGAGCTTTTTTGACACTCAGTCTAAGTTGTAACAACCCATTTGGGCCATTTTGCTTCACGATATAATAATTGTTTTAAACATATGTTGATTTCGCACTATACATTTTAGAAAAGGTTGTGCATCATATGACTGTCGTCTTGTTGTGGTTTAGGCAAAACGCAGCAAGAAGGTCGCGACTTCCGGCTGTATGACCTAGAGGTGCTTGAGCTCAACAACGACGTGTCGTTCCTATTGCTGCTGCCACCTGTCGAATCAGTATGCAACAGTCCGTTTGACGGTCCAGACCAGTCGCCGTTGTCACGAGAATGCACCTACGTACCCGTACAGGTCTTTGAGATGCGTAAGTACGATATTTGTAATTACACGATACTGATAATGAAAAACTTAAATTGCAGCATTATGCTACATAAACTGTTAGTCCAAGTTTCCGAAGTTTCAAGAAAGTGACCATGTTGTCCTTTTTGGGCAAGAATTTTTTTTTGTTTTTTTGTCCACTTAGACACTCGTTATAAACGTACTTAAACTGTGTACTTTTCTTAGAAGTACAACAAAAAACTTAGCTTAAAAAATTGCATAGTGCTTCCAGCTTATGATTTTCTTTAATTTTGTGTGACGGAATTTGTTTTTTTGCGGCTGTATATGTCTCTGATTACAAACTTTTAAATTTCGTATTTTTGCTTTTGTTGCTGAAGTATGCGATTTGTGTATCTAACTGTTACTGATTGTGATATCGTTTGTTTGCTTTATGCAGTGAACCTACAAGCGTATCAACCGGAGCTTATGCGACGCTACTGCCAGCTGTCTGTTTCCATGGAAACCGACGCTGCAGTCGCTCAACACGAGCTCAGACAGGTGCGTTCGTCATCTTTAAGTTGCACTTTGACTCTGTTAATCCACTGTGTTTTTGGATCAACTTGGAGGACATTTTTTACCAACACTGGAAAAAAGTAACGGTTTACAGGCTAGTTAGGCTGATCGGGCGTTGGTATGTCTGTTTCTGGAACCGCGTAGTGTTTCTGTACTTTTCATGTTTTTAATTTTTTTCTTTACCATTGTGGTCAATAAAGATTTACATTAGCTGCCATGACAACTGGCTTTCCGCGATTGTAAAGCTCTTCAGGCGACGAGTCCTATGCACTTGTGTAAGCAATAGGCTTACTATAGCAAAAATATAGCAAAAGACGTTTTACTTTCTATTTTTACATTTTCCTTATTGTGATGTGACGACAAAAAATTGGTCTTGGTTACTGCAGCTAAACAAGACCATGAAGTTCCTTGTATGCCACGGTTCAGTGAGGTTAGTGCTAAATGTTGACTATTTCATCGTCAGAGCGGTCGGTAACGTGGTCGTGCTGGTGTATATGTTGACAGGCGTTCTCGACGGAGGACGTTACGTCAGCACGACGCAAGGTTGATGCCGTCGCCAGAGTTCAACGCGACGTCGACGACTGCTGGAAAACCGTGCGCTGGCTCGGTGACGTCACAACCTACGCACGTGACCGCAATGTCCGCAACGGTCTGCCGCTCGGAGCTCTGTTCTCGCGCCAAGTCTCGCGGCGACGAGAGGTCGGCAAGCAGGAAGTGGGACGCGCGATGTCTGGCGGGAGAGGTAGCGACGCGACGCTTGCTAGTGACTCCGACTACCACAGCGACGTCAGCAACTACAGCGCCGACTGCCCGGCCAAGAGGCTCTATCAACCGGTCCTGCTGTAAACTTAGCGCCGAAACGATCACGATAACTGCTGTTATAGACACGTTCGTTACCTTCAGTTTTTCACCGCTGGCGAACTCTAGCATATGCTATACAGACGTGATAATGGTGCTATCAGCTCTACGTAGTAGCCTAGAGGGTGTTGTGTTGTGGTAACGGTGCTAATTCTACATGCTTCAATAGCAAGCCACCAATCATTGTCTGACTTTGACATCTACACAAAGTGCTTTGAATGTAACAATTAACTTTTCGTTTGACATTTGCCAGCAGAAACTGTACAGTAAGCCTATAGCGAGACAGAATTTCACTTTTCTAATGCTTTAGATGTGTAAATTCTGTGACTTTGTTACTAGTGTTCAATATTTCAACTGTTACGTTTGTGTATTGCAGGGTAATATGCACATCAGTTCGCACGTAATTGATGTGATGTTGTTTGTTAATAGTTTAATTAGTTAAAAGTCAAAAACTATGTTCACGTATTTCGCATTTTGTGTGATTTACTTTTCTATGCTACACTAGTTGACAAAATGCAACACTCGCATCTAGCATAAGCAATGATAGTCTCATTAAAACGTTAATGCAGCTGAGAATGTAGGCCTATGCTGTACATTTTACCAAGTACCGGTTTTCTAATAGTTTTTAACAATTAAAGGTGGTTTCGCTTGAGCCTTATTGCGGCCGTTCACATTGGCCACATTAATGTCGTGTCCGTCCGTCTGTCTTATCCGGACTTTTAACTCCAAAAAACTAGGCTTAAAAAGCGTGGAACTGAAAAAAGACCAAATTGGTGTGGCCATTTACCAGGTCGGAAATAGCTGCTTGTGGTGCAAATTTTTAGTGACAAAAAGTTTATGGTTTAACGCTTATGGTTGCGTTGTGCAGTGGGAAAGTACCTATAGCTAGGCGAACAGGCGCGTAGGCTTATTATTGTGTTCTGTGCTGTGTGGAAACAGCAAATCTGCAGTTTACTATTAAGCTCAATAAAAATTAGCATAATTAATGTTTCACTCAAATACAATGTAGATGACGGGCATATCAAACTAGGATTACGCACGTGCGGGTAGTATCTAGAACCTGGTTTTTACAACATAAAAATTTCAAATACTCCGATCTAATACGTTAAAATACGAATGGTCTAACAATTGTGATTTTTGGTCGTAAGTCGCCGAAACAGTGCGCGATAAGACCTATAATTGTTATTGATCGATCAACAGCAAGTCGCATACGCGCTTGTTACTAGTTTCAAAATCAACGACCTCAGCTGATGATAAGAACAATGACAACTGCTAGCGACAGCTGCTAGCCATTCTGTTCTGCCGACAAACACTGCCACAGGGACGCTGCCTGATACTATGGGTGTAACCACTTACACTAAGGGTCGCTTATAGCTTGCACCGTCGAGAGCCAGCAATGTCAACTTAACAGCGGAGTTGACCAGATACTATTGGACGGTCATTAACAATCCACCAAACAAAATTGTGAATGAAAGACAGAGCTACGCGTAGCAAAGCAAAGCATCATCTACGTATTGTTTCTCTGCGATATAACTGAGCTGAGTTTCTGCGTCATTCTGAAGTCCTGAACGGCAGAGCCTAACAAGTAAAAACACAAGACCAAAACAATATGACAAATGTATAATAAAACTCAAAAAGTTGTATCATAGAATCTAAAAAACGTAGGCGACGTTTTATAAAAAAATGTTTTAAAATTAACGTCAAAAATTCAGTTTACGGCAGTTTGGCGAATGTCAGCAGGTAGGCTTAGTTGATTGAAGTTGATTTCAGGTTTGTGGTGCAGCGATGGAGAAAGCTCTCGAACCAAACACCGTCCGTGATCGTGGTACATAGAAAAGGCTGTCTTGTGCTGAACGTAGATGACATTTTCCAACGACCATCTCGATTAATTAAGTATTTTGAAGCGTGCCTGTAAACAATACCACGCGTCAGGCTGCGCAGTTTATACGTATGTAATACGTTCTTGCACTGGCAGCCAGTGTTATGACATCAATGTTTCTGTGACGTGGAACCTTGCGTGGTCGAAGATCGTGGACAAAATGAGCAGCACCATGAAAAACGCGTTGCAACCGCGCAATTGTGGCAGTCCAGCAAACATTGCGCTGCAGTAGTCAATGGGAGTTAAAACTAGAAAGCAGTCAGAGTTTGCACAACTCCGCCAAGGCAATGTTGTTCGCTAGGTGACAGCACCATCTTCGGTTTGACAGCGGTTTCCCTTATGCCCCATTGAAAGCAATGGTAACGAAAATTTCGAAGTGATCCAGAATCCAGGATTCCTTCTGGATCACCCCCAATATTGAATCACTGGTGGTTTTTGCCATTCCCGACATTCCCAGAAAATTTCAGAAAGATCCGTCTATAACTTTTTGAATTATCTTGCTGACACACAGACAAACAAACAAACAAACAAACAAACAGACAAAGTCTGGCAAAAACATAACCTCCTTGGCGGAGGTAATGAAAGCACTCACCAATTTTTTGGCTGTGTCGGTCGAGTACCATGTCACATCATACTGTATTGTATAATAATTCAGGGCTGTGCATATGCTGAACATACTGACTGATGAACGTCCGTCAATGACAATAATTGGTCGTAAAGAAGAACAGCACAATAAGCAGTCAATGATGCACTAGAGTCGAATAGTTTAGCTCGGCTGAAGGCTGCAACGTTGTCTTGAACACCGTGTTTCACAAAAAATAGACCCCTTTTTCTTTTTTCATAATTTACTCAAATAACGACCAATTTAAAGGAAATTTTTACCAGTTGTAGCCAAAGGAATATCAATTTAAAATGATTCAACAAAATATGGCTGTTGATTAAATATTTTATGCTAGTCGTGACGTAATGCTGACGTCATAATGTGTCGCTTGCTTGTCTCAACTGGTGTTTCGATGGTGAACTTAATCTGGTTCGCTGATAAAAAATGTTCATCGTGTCAACACTAAGCAACGTGAAGCTGAAGTTAAGTGTTTCTCAAGCCAGAAACTCAACCATCTCGCAAGTTTTGTGTGTTGGTGCACTGTCTCGCTCGAACATCAAACTATCCCTGCATGCACGTAAATGTAACAGCTTTGCGCATTTTTTGTGGCTGCAACTGTAAAACTTTAGGAATTTGTCATCAGCAAAGCAGATTAAGTTTATCATCAATGCAGAGTAGCAACTGACACACCAGTTAGGACAAGCAAGCTTGTGCTCACGACACATTATGACGTCAGCATTACGTCACGACTAGCAAAAATATTTAATCAACAGCCATATTTTGTCGCAATATTTTGAATTAGCATTTCTTCAACTACAACTGGTAAAATTAGGTGTAAATTGACTACCATTTGAAGAAATTGTGAAAGAAAAAAAGGGGTTTATTTTGTGTGAAACACCGTGTAGAGACAGATGCATCGAACGAACAGTCAGCCAGTGATCACGGCGTAGCATAACCGTGGATTCGACGAGCGTGTCGAGCTAAATCAAATGCCGAGCGCGGGGCCATTACGGCGTTCAGCGTCGAACACTCGATAAGGACAGAATCCATCAAGCGCCGGCGTGTGCAGCATCCGGTCACTGCTGGCTGGCTGCAGTGCTGCATGGATTGTCCGCCACCATGCACCGTTCGCTACTACGGCCTGCATCAATCAATTCGTTGTCAATCCACCGACACCGCTCAAAGCGACCGAATGAACTTTCGCACGCAGAGAAAGTCGTGTCGCATCAATATACGCAGGGCGCGAGACTCCCGCTGTTTGGCGCGGCTGTCATCTTTAGATATATCTTTTGTCATGCCGTGCGGCTGCAATAAACTAGCTACATTGTACATGTACAGTTCTGGTACTTTTATTTCTAAGTGTTGGGCCTTTCCTGTAGTTGCTTTTAATATTTTTGCAGTTTTATCCAGTACCGTTACGCCTTTGATGAGCTTCATTAATCGATTGACTGACTTATTTCTTCGGCGACTGCGATACTGTGTGAGACATATTACACGTACCAACAAATAGCCACTTAGCACTGGGTAATGGCTTCAACGACGTTCACACCTTCGTCGATCAAAACTGACATCGATCTATTGATCTTGACACCTAGCTTTCAACACAGTTAAGTGCGTCTCGCGTAAAGACCGGCTTCCGTTTGTTTTGTAAATTTTATTGATGTGCGACCGTTTTGTTCCAGTTAAAGTTATCATGCGCTCAGTGGCGTCACCTCAGGGCGGACTGGGGTGGACATGTCTACCCCACTTTTGTCAGAGGTTGTTCCTGAGATTGATGCTTTACGTGTGCATGAGAGTGTGAGATGGAGATGTAGACAGGAGACTTGACTCGCCGGCGGGAAGCAGGAAGCAATATTTTGCTTTGACGACTAAACCTCGTCCTGATTCCCGCAGGCGTGTCACAAGACCGGTTATCACGGGTCTGTCCGTGTGCCCGTTGCTCTGTCAACGACGCAAATCAAATCGCATGCTGGAAACCAGTTCGACAACATTGCCATCACGGAGAAGACGAACTGAGAACAACACCCTGTAGCAGTCTGGCATCGGCCAATTTCCACCGTTCGACTGCAAAAATGATCACGCCGAACCATTCGTTCTTCGCTACATTAGACACATGCGAACTACTTCGCCGACAATCTTCTCGCGTTCGTTCGACGTATGTATCAGTACAATTTTCCGCCCAACGATTAAAATTATAATAAAAGTAGACTACACTAAAACTACCAAATAAATAAAATGATTCTTCTACATTCAGTCTTTTTATCCGCGGTAGTTGTTACCGCGTGATACACGTTTTTTCTAAGCAGAGCGTACATACGCATGTGTGACGTATGTGTGCGAGTTCATTACAGCCACACGTTACATTATTATGCAAAAGTTAACCACGCAATATGTACGGCCGTGGACGAAGCTGACATAGAGACAGAAAGCGCATAACTGCGTAAACGTCGCATTTAGACAAGAGACGACAGCGGCGGCGGTGCAATTGGCCGGCGAGGCGACAGCTTCTTATTCATGGAAAGGCACGACCGACGAGCTCAAGGATTGACTTGGCAATTGGAGCGTTAAGCCGTCGAGTAGACGAGCACGTCGAGTCGAATTGCTTCGTGGACAGCGAGTGGCTTGACTGAGATGCCACGCGAAACATCTGCACTAGCTAGCTATATACTTACTCTACGCCGCCTTGCTGACTGTCAGTCGCTCGGTCAGTCGTATATCTGCGGAAGGTGATTAACGTTCGCCAGGCGGCGCCACCAACGACGACCGGAAGAGACACGAAGCAGCGAGACACCAGCAGAAGACTCACAGAGTCGCAGAGATTAGTCGCCGCTCGGTCTCCGCTGGTTTATACGTACTGGGAGGCTGGCCGATGATGGTCATCAGTCAAGCAGGCGTCCATTGCTTGTATGGAGGTCGACCCGACACGCACGTACACGTGACGACACGAGTCACTTTATGACACACGTCACGCGACAGCATGTGTGTCACGTGGTGTGTGTCACGTGACGGCACGTGTCCTAGCGTTCACTCGCTTCGACAGTCTCCAGCCGCTAATACGTGACCCTGCTGTTGCAAAACTGGTCTCGAGCTCTGTCTTTTCTTCATCCATAAAACAAATATAGAAAACTCCGTCGGCAACTAACAGGCATTGGAAAACCAATTACCGGCTGCATATATTTTTCAAGTTTTTATACCCATATCGCATTTTCCCTCTAAAGTTTTGTGTACCTGATTTTTTGCAACATTTTTATAGGTTTAAACCCTTGGTGGCTACCAGAGTCTAATCATTTTTTTCGGCTACGCACATGTTGAAAAATTTTGATCAAAGTGCGTTAACAAAATTTTGGGTAATCTTGTAAACCAAGAGACAAACAAGCTAGCATGTGGAGGGCGGTAAACCTCTTTTCTTCGGCGGTAGAAGCAGAGCAAACAAATAGTTGACGAAAAAGGTTAGCGGATTTTGTTGCACAGCGTTTGAGCAAAAATCTGAAAAACCGGGGTTCTCAGATTTGTCAACAGTTGACAGCCATAACTATAACTAACACGGGAAACGCCCGTGCACGTGTAACATCGTCATCATCAATGAAGTCGGCAATGTGTAAGACTCGAGTGCATTGACCGCAGTAATCGAGCGTCAGCAGCAGCAGCAGCAGCAGCATCAGTAGCAGTGGCAGTCAGTGCATGGTGCAACTGACCGGACCGCACCCAAGTCCTCCTCTAAACATACGTTATACCGCCGCCACCGCCGGAACGACTGTCGATATTCTGACGAGAGAGGCGCGCCGTGCTCATACTGTACAAGCGATGGTCGGGCGTCCATCGGGCAGACCCAGTAATCGACTAGGTTACGCTCTGTTTGTCAGTGCACGCGTACAACGACCAGCTGTATGTTGACTGACTGCACAGTGCACACGGCGAATTGATTGCAAGGAAGCCACAGAAATATGTTAGAGGGAATATGTTAGAAAGTTCAAAGACTTCCTGGTCGTAGGCCTACGTGTTAGTTGTTCCACAACAACGTCATTACACAGTCCATGGTGAACGGACGCTGATTGTTATTAGCATCCATTGCTAACGACACGCTAGCCAGTAGCACGTACCACACGCCCGGACACCGGCCGACGGCGCACCCAGTAAACAGACAGACCCCGATGTCGCTGCCAGTCACTGAACACGTCGACGAGTCATTCAACTGAACGTCGCTGCTGAGGCTGGAAAAGATGAAATTCGTGGCTTTGGCCGACATCTGCGGCAGCATTGTCAGTCTACTGACGTTACACTGGATGACGATCGTCGAAGGTAAGTTTCGCAGACCGTGTTACAGAAACTTAACTGTCGTTCTTTTAGAAAGAAACTAATTAACTGAAACGTGAATTAATATAGTACAAAAGCTGGAACGGTTGTGGAAAAGGCGCATGTGGTCTCAGGTCTGACTTCGAAGCTCAAGACCGGTGAAACGGAAATGAACTTCGCGTTAGTGTAGCTGTGCAGCAAAGCGTTATGCAAGACGCGGCCCGTGGGTCGGTCTATCATTTGTAATTTATTTATAGTCAGTGTCAAAACGGCTTAATGTGTATCGCCAGCAATCGCCGGACTTTTTCCCCCTCGTGTAGCATTATTTTTCCAACATGCTCGCCAAATACGTCACAAAATTGTCTCGGGGTCATCAGCGTGAAATACTGTCATAAGAAGGTTATAAAATTTTCTCGGATTTCACCAATATTTTCACTGATATTGCTAAAAAGATACAAGTTATGATGTACATGTACGTGCAACATATCGGATAAACCAAACACTGAAGAACTTTTTACGATTTAGAAATGACCGTCGTCACTGCATCTCGTTTATCTATGCGTCCTCATGCACGGACTCAACGGTTAGAACTTAGAGAAACCGTCACACGGAACGCCACCGCCAATGCCAAGGCTCGGCTCGGTCATATAGGCTTAGTGCTCGTCTGTCGCCTAGAAACGATGTGCATTGCCGTCGGCGATAGTAATACGGCAATGAATGTCACGGAGAAGCAAGCAATAGCAATTGTCACCCGGGATGTTCAAAGCTCGGCCAACCGACGTGATGAGCGTTAGTCATTAGCCAGCGGCTGTACCAGTCTTACCAGACACGACATGATGATCTGCAACACGAAGTTCCAACAAAAGGATTGCAGGAAGTGGACATGGCGATCTAATGACGGAAAAACAAGAAACATGATTGACATGATAC
>Ga0209454_1002023_pt1 | contig 13357 bp, 9 predicted proteins | sample WorMetHERISLAND1_2_FD_187400 | JGI IMG/M metagenome (GOLD analysis project Ga0209454, IMG submission 187400) | Marine gutless worms symbiont microbial communities from Max Planck institute for Marine Microbiology, Germany - Olavius geniculatus... | ecosystem: Host-associated > Annelida >...
TAATAATACATTTGTATAGCGCCATAGTGCCGTAGCTTCAGAGGCACTGGAACCCACTCAAAACTTAATACATTTCAGTATTTTGTTCCATTCGTAATAAGTATCTTATTATGGCTAAGGCTTTGAACTTGCAAACATTGGTGTATTTTTTGTTGTGGAAAGCAAAAGCAAACAGAAACCCAACTGATACAGCTGAAAACCTGTAGAAATCCTAAAACCTAATCGGGTTGGCCTTTCTTACAAAACTGGTTTAACAGCAGAAATTCTCAAAAAACCCAAAAACTCTCAAAGTTGGGCTTTTCTAAAAAACATGTTCGTTTTTACGCGCGATAGCAGAATGCATAGCGTGTCTTAGCCATCGTCTAGGCGTCTGTCCATCCGTCCATCTCTCACACTCATGATCTGTATCAAAACGGTGCAAGCTAGGATCACGAAATCTTCACTGTTAGCTACCCCAAGGAATCTAGTTTATCATGACAAAATTTCGTGCCCTTAGGAGAAGGGGTTCCCCTTGAAAAAAGGCATCAAACAGGAGTACCCCCTAAAAAGACGTTATTTTGCCGCTATCGGCTCTTTTTATTGTGAAAACGGTTGCAGATAGATTCAGACATGTTGCCTATCATAACAAGCACTAATCATGGGCTTTTTAATTTTATCAACATCGATGACCTTGAATGACCTTGAACTCCCAAAAGGGGTTTTTTCGTAAATTTTTCACAATTTTTGGCTGCAGCGCACATTTCAAGAGTGAACTACGACAAAATGCCTGAAGATAGACCAAGACAACCTGCGTAAGAAATTTTCAGCATTAAACGCAGATTTTAGCAGTCAACCCCTTAGGTTCAAGGAGGCCTGCACACGTGAGTGTAAAAGAAGGGCACCCTTCTAAAGAGTGGTTATTTTACTGACATTGCCTCGTCCAGCATGAAAACAGTTGCAGATAGGCACAGACGTCTTGCTTATCATAACAAGCACTAGTGATGAGCTTCTTAAAAGTGTCAACATCGATGACCTTGAACGCCCAAAATAAGGGGTTTTTATTAATTTTTTTGCAATTTCAGGTTGCAGCACACATTTTAAGAATGAATTGCGTATAAAATTATTATTATTTTATTGCATATTGTAGGGGCCTTACACTGATTGCCAAAATGGCAGGACCACTGCTATTGTGCATCATGTGAGCTTTGCTCAAATTACTTGTTTTGCAACCCTGTTGTAGTTAATCGATGTAAAACTGGGTTGCCCTGGAAAAAACTTCAGAGACTGGTGGAGCAGAGTTTTACACACAGCTCGAAGTTGGATTTGTTGCCATCCAGCCAACGGCAACAAAGCCCATATTAAGTGACATTTTATGCGTGGTAGGCTACTCAGTATGGACAAGATGCACCATAGTTGCAAAAAGTTCCAGAATTCCTATGTTATGAATGATTATTTTTTTCAGGACTGTGCATATTCTGACTAGTAACTAACCATTTTTGTGGTTTCATTATTAACTGTTACTGCTTGACCCTGCCTAGAGTAAACATGACTGTCATTGTGCATCTGATTCGCTCGTGACAAAAATCAGACTCAATGGTGCAAAATAAATGTGCTTTGATTGCTTGATCTATCAACATGTCAGTATTTCATCAAAGATACCTTATGACTTATAATGTAATGCAATGCACTAGTGGTTATGGCCAATGCACAGCACAATTCCAACAAACTTCACACGGCTCGGTATGCATCGCTGGCATCATTCTATATGAATATCAATTATACACCATAAATAAACTGCTAATCAGACAGAAATACCTTAACAGAGACTGACTATTATCAATATTTCTGCACACAGATCGTACAATTGCATTGCATTACAAAACAAAACAGTCAACACTCAACACGGTTACAATGGAAATGAACGACATTATGACTGTCAATGTTTACAACATAGACTGAACACAGCAACATGGAGATCACTGCCGACGTATACGCTCAGTCATCGAGCTTTCGCTTCGGCTTCTTGGGATTTCGTGAACGGCTCTTTGCCTTGCACAGTGGACATATCGGAGCATTGCGATGTATCTGCTGATGGCAAGAAAGGCAGGCCTGAAACCATTCACAATCATTTCAACTCACTCAATGTCACAAACATTTATTATGCTAATGTCAGACAATGCATTTAAGCTGTTATCAGCTATACTCTACTCTACAATAAATCGATTTCCAACATGCACTGCGTCAGAATTACCATCAGCTTAATGATAATTCACCTATAAATACATTCATAAACATATGATGTAATTTACAGTCAGAAGAAACTGAAGTTGACTGACACAGGTCTACCAAATGTAACTACAGCTCAGCCCTCAATCGTGAATTACAACTTCTTGTCATAGACTCACAGGGTACAGTCATCTGATGCAGTTATAGTGAAGCTAAAACCAAAATACTGCTACTGTCCAAGTGCTACATTAATAATGGTTTAAGCGAAAGACTTGCAGAAAAGATGCAAACCTTCATTGGTGGCGGCTGCTGGCGAAAAGATGCAGTGGAAGAAGCCAAAGAGTTGGCACAACCGATGGCACTGCCTGCAGATGGCTGCCTCATGTCTGGCTTCGGAGGCAGGATGCAGCCGAGTGGCGTCATCGCATGGACAGTGGACAGCGACGCAGCTGCAGCGGCACTCAGATTCTGCACAAACGTCGGCTCCGGGACCTCCAGAGACGGGGTCTGATAATCGCTCTTCTGCCTGTCAAACAGTCTACAACCCAAACACCAGACCTACTGAGCTACTTTCTCTCACAGAAATGATCTGCGTGAAACAGAACACAATGACATATTTCCGCAATGGTGCTAAACATTGCTGTTTTGCACAACAAGCTTAATCTCAGTTCAATCATAATAGTAGTAATAGCAAAAAATAGAGACAGTCAGAGAGCAAAAATATCTGCCGAGATGCTTGCTATTTCTCAATTTTAAGCCACGACAAAGCTGCAAATTCACACTTCTTGCAACAACGACTGCACTGCAACGGTGACATCTAGCATATAATACTGTCAATACTGATGTTCTAAATATTCTCTAGTAAAAAATCATTCAACAATACATGGATCCAGTCTGTGACCCTGCGATCCTCGAATTGACTCTTCCATGGATCACAAAACTGCTTCAAAATATGCTAATTAACTTTCTGCATAATCTTGGAGACAAACAGACTCGGGCAGTAACAATTTTCTGTCAATAATTGGCAAACTATAAGCACTGCGTAGATCACACTAAGCTGGTATTGATGTCTTGAAGCCCAAAATTACATGGTCAGTCAGGTTGCACAATATTAGTTACTTACTTCTGAACAATCTTGTTATCAGTGTCACTGTTGGGCAGACGTTCAAGACCAATGTTAGCGCGCATGACATCGACTTCTTCCTTCATCATCTGCATCTCTTCATGCAAATTACGAGCGCTGTCTGCAGCCTTACTCCTTTCCTCCTCCGCATGCTTTATTGTTGTCTCCATCTGTAACACAAATTAGAAACACTGCGATTAATTAGCACGCTGGTAAACTGCAATTATATTGACCAATGCACTACAACAAACAGGACAGAAAGAAATGAAAAAACTCACACTGTTAGCATCATTGCTAAATAAATGGCGACACTATAATTTGATTAACGGTACTTACATAACAGTCAATGTACAAAAAAAACACAAAACTTAATGCCAAACTCTGTCAATGATTCAGTATCCGTAGTGTTTTACATAGCGTAGAAAGCCGAGCCAAACAATTATGAGAATGCAATACGAGTATAACTTCAGTATAATTTTTCCACGCACCAGATTGATGTCAGCATGAATCAATCTTAGTTCTTCGACATGGGCCATTTTCTCTTGCTGCAGCAGTTCCATTTCAGTCCTGTACTCCTGCAGGCACTGCTCTTCAGTCTCGGCCAACTCAAACTCTGCTTTGAGTCGACATTTCAGCTTCTCCAGTTGTAGCATTTTGTTCCTGCAATGATACACATACAGTTTATAAACTTGCTATAACAGCCAGAGAAATTGCTTGACATAAAGGTACTCTAAAATGATTACTAAACAGTGCAGTATGCATCACAGCAACACACAATGACCTACTGATCTATGGGTGAGTTTATTTATTAAAATCGTACACAAAGAACACAATTAAAACAGACAAAAATAAAAAATAACAATGTATGGAATAATAATAAAATAAACACTGAAGCACAAAATTTACCACATAGTACAAAATTAGAGTATCTATCATTCATTAGGCAGAAATACAATCGCTTGCTAGACACCAGAAAGCAGAAGTTCAGATCAGTCAAAGAATAAAGCCACCTCACTGTCATAAGCTCACGCATTAGTTCGGTCTAGCATACGAGCTGCAGAATCAGTTCATTATCATAATGAGAGTTTAGTATGGGACTGGTTCCCGTTTACAGACACCGACTATGAAGTCGATGGATGCAAAGCATACACAACAAGTTAGAACAATGACTTACCGGACATCTTTTATCTTTTCCAGTTTATGCAGGACATCGATTTCCAGACCAGAAGGTTCACTCATTGTTAGAATATACACTAATAATAATTAATCACGAATTGTTTTTGTTTGCTTTCAATCATAGAATATCTATTAACGTTAAATAAACATCCGGTAGTTTTTTAGTGAGGCAACGAAAACCGCTTTAGAACCGAAATTAAGATTATTTTATCGAAAATATAACAGTTTGTTATTCTGCATTTCTACTGCATTATTATCATGAGTATATTTAAGGTTTTCTCTACAAACCATTTTGTTTGCTCTGTACTTGCCATTAATCAAGGTACGACGGGCCCAATTAGTAGCTAGTAGTGATCACTGATGATTCGATATATCGAAAATATCGATATATCGTTTTCGATATCGATATATCGAATAGTATCGTATCGTCGAAAAAATATCGAATTTTTCGATATATCGCGATATTTTACGCCAGAAATATATATTTTTATTATTGCATTACGAAAATAACGAGAATAAACGGAAGAAACGACAAACTATTTAAACCAAACTAACTATAGTGTCGTAATTTAACGACACGACAGTGTATAGTTAATTTTTAAGTTCACTGACACATTTGAGTATTAGCCTACGTAAAGCAAATTGCCTTGTTGAACGTTCACGTCTTGTTTTTGTGTAAAATTTATACTCATCAGTTTCGGATTCAAGAGGGAGGGGCGACCGCCCCATTGACTGGATGCATCTTAAAACAAGTGAAAATTTTGCACCAAAATGCATGATTTTTGCATAAAATTTCTTTGGGAGAAGCATAGCCCCCTCTCCATACCCCACTCTACCCTTCCGCCCCCTATTCCGAACTTCTGGATCCGTCACCGATACTCACATTTTAAAAAGTATTGATATCATGATATTTTCAAAATATCGTATCAAAATTGAAATCCTGATATTGAATCATCACTAGTAGCCAGGAACCTTCTATGTCTGGAACAAGCAGGCACACTAGCCCGTACAGCGTATCCGTGGTCCCGTCCTGCAGTGGAAACTGGAGTCTAGCTGAGGGCTAATGAAACGCCGGTCACCGAATTATAGGCCTTATGGCTCAGAAAGTACTTTACGTTTTTGGGCCGACACCGTTTATCGTCTGTCCGTTCGTCTGTCTGTCACCAATGTACTGTGGCTAAACAATGCAAGATAGGGTCTAGGTTGCTATTGATCACTATTATGAGTGGCATAAGCCCTTTCAGATAAAATTAAAATCATCAACCTTGGACGACCTTAAAGGCCAGTGACAACCAGCACGGTCAGCCCAACCCTAGCCACAGCTGGGCTTCTTGTTTTTACATTACAAGCGAAGTTTACATACAATGCAAAGCAAATGACGTTACCTTTTACTTCAACAAAATTTTATAGTGATCAAAACAAATTTCAGCCTATGCCAATGCAGGAGATACTACACTGAAAGCTTTCCTAAAAGTTTAATTTGCGACAACTAAACTGTTTAAAGCTAAATGTGCCTAAGCTGAAAAATAACAAACACATAAGAACAATTCTTTTAACATGATATAATTTAAAAAATAAACACGACAAGCTGTTGATGAAATATGCAACCATCATAATAAAAAGCTCAAGGATAACACATCTGAAAAGAGCATTGTACAACCTGCTACATGAATTAATATTCATATCAAGGTTTGCAATGCCATGAAATAAAAAAGACATCATTTTTTGAAGCTTATGTACAAGTTGACAATGTCCGGTAAAAAAGTAAACCCCTAGACATTGTAGAATACAAATGTTAAATCTGAACGAATCTCGATACAGTTTCGTACACTTAATCCCCAATAAATTGCTAAAATGATCACCAAATTTCGTTGAAAAATATTATTTCTTAGCAGAGTTATCAACTGTTAAATATCAAAAACAAAATATTTCTGTTACTAATATGGCATTACATGAGCTACTGCAGTCGCTTGATCGTAAATGACGTTTGTTGATGCAATCAACGTAAACAATAACAGACAGGTATTCTCTGCAAAGATCGTGTTTTAATTGAACTATTGAGACAAGATAAAGGGTATGATGCTAAAGATTTTATCAAGAAATTTTCCAGTTGTAGACTGTCAGAAGTAAACAAACTGCTCATGCAGTTGAGTAATACTGGACACTTCCGGGTTTTAGGCTCTCGCTGTAACTGCTGTTTGTGTTGACAGTAACAGATTTAACTGCATTTTTGACAAGTTGATTGCTGCATTGTTGATTTAAAATTATGCTGGAATCAAATGTTGCTTGTTGAAGCTACGCAAATATACAGACTACAGAAAGTTTTGCTTATGTACACGTCTTATTGGTAATAGAGATATTTTGTTATCGATATTCAACAACTAATAACACCGCTAAAAATATTATTTTTTAACGAAAGTTGGTGATCGCTTCAGCAATTTATTAGGGATTAAGTGTACAAAATTTCATTTAGATTCGTTGAGATCTGACATTTCTATTGTACAATGTCTAGGGGTTTACCTTTTCACGGGACTCAGTGTAGATGACAAGCACAGAATATTACCATGACCAAGCTCTGATGACTAATCTTTGCAAAATTTGTCCATGTTGCTAGATACTTGAATTCCACTTCTTTACAGTCAGCAACTAAGATTTTGAATTAAAAAGACTTTGAAATTAAACATGTTTAGGCTACAGTTATGCAAGATTCACGTAATGTCATACAATCTCATAGATCTGTTATGTACATGAAAAGCGCATCATCAACACTAAGCAGAATCTTCACAGACTAGAACAATGGGAAATGATAATAATGCGTAACATTTTTGGTTTATTATATCAGAACACAAATCAGATAATAAATGCAATAATATATTCGAGGGAGTGATATCATTATGGAAGTTGTACCAATAATAAAAGCAACTGTTCAGACAGTCAAAGATTACAATATGGACAAGATTTTAAGTCCGATCACACGATATAAATGTTGCAATTTTGATGTGGATTAAAAAGCATGCCGGAGTTGATTTCAACGAAATGCCGATGACAAGATCTGCCTCTCATCATAGCTGCAACAAACAAGACACAAACACAAAAAAGTGCAAATTCTTATACAACTCACCTCTTGTTATCAATCAAGAACATAAATGACTTATATGTTTAGCCAGCTAATTTTCCACCTTTACTCCAGGTCAGCGCTTCTGAACTTTCACAAGCCACTGCAACAACATTCTATAGGGTAACTACACCACGTCTCAATAAAAACAGTCAAAATTGTTTTTGTCATAACATTTCCACCAACTATGATAATTTTTTGCACAAAGATAGCCAAAATGATATAATTATGTGAGGAGCACTCACTTTCCATTTCATCTAACTTATGTCAAAGCACTACCTACCATATGAAGCACAGACGCTGCAAATTGTTGCATAATGCTGAGTTTGTCTACAGTAAACATTGTAACGACTTAATTAAGCACACAATCAACTGTAATGTGAATTATTTAGCAAAATTTGTGTAACAACTCGCTTGCAAATTATCAAAGTTTATGCCCAAAGTGTGCCCCGCACACATGGACACAATGGCTTAGATGCAACACCACTGGCTGATAGCGGAGTCAACGATCAACTGATCAAACAACATTCATTCATTGATTAGACACATTTTAAGCTCATCAGTCACCTATTTTGTTGTCTGCTATTTTTACCGTAAAATATTTAATGTCACAAAATTATTAAATCAGGCAGTGCCCTCTGTTGAACTGATGATGAAAAGTTGTGCAATCTGATACAAATAATCACCGAGTAATGGAGCACCTATGCTGCACAGGGTAGTGCATTGACATAAAGTAAATGCAGTGGAAAAGGAGTGTATCTTACATAATTCTGTTCTTTTGGCCATCCTTGTGCTAAAAATTATCAATGTTTGTCAATATATGACAAAGTGATGACAATAACAATTTTGACTTTTTTATTGAGACACTGTATATCATTCCAGTCTCCTCCAAAACTATCTAAATTAATTGAATATTACTTACTTCATGTACGTAACTCGTTGCACAATTCTAAAAATATCCAAGAATACAGTCATACATAAATACTGTTAAAATTCTAGACAGTTTCCGTAACTAGTAACTAGTAACTAGTAGCAACTGTAACTTTCAAGATGAATTCAAAAACGTATGCCATATACAGATCATAAACAAAAACTAACAAGACAGTCACATACACACCATAGTAATGGCTATTGTCAGGTAACCCTTTGTAACTGCTGAGCCCTAGATTCTGTGAAGACTGAAGAATTCTCATACTTGGCATGGCCACATTGCACATGGGTATGAATAAGAGTGAATGATAAGATACTGATTTGATAGAAATGTCGAATGTAAAAAATAGGGGGCAAGCGGCTAAGATAAGCGGATTCTGCTGGAAGTGGCCACAGATGGCATGCAGTAAAGCATGCACTCAGTCTTCCATCATTAGCATAAACAAACATGTTACTAGCATACCTCATCAATGTCGTCATCGTCGACGTCACACTCATCGAAGTAGACATTATCGTCCATATCCTCGCCAGTCTCTTCGTTGATCTTGGCTGCGAGTTAACAGTTAAACCACGTCAGCAGTATAACATCAGGCTATACACAGTTCAAACTAACCGCCACCAGCAGCATACATACAGCAAACGTGCAGATAGAGGTAAAATATCATCACTGCATGTTTTCTTACAGGTGAACTTACACAGGCAAGTTAGCAACTTGATCAGCACAAAGTCGAAGGCTGCTTAGTTTGAAATTTGCAGATGCATTACAAATGTTGTGTACGTATGTGTACTTACAACTTTTACTTGCTTGCATTTTTTTGTATCAGTTTTTCTCATAAATTCAGTTCTCGTTTAATGCTATCTTATTAGTTTCCTAAAGCTCTACTTCTGTTCCACAAACTCTGTCTTTTTTGAACTCTTTACATCCAACAGCTGCAGCACTTGCTTCACTTCAATTTGCTTATAAATGACATGTGGCACATAATCAGCTGCACTGATAATAATAACACTGCAGAGCATGCTTTTAACAGTTGCATTTAACCTCTGACATCTTCACCACCAAATGAATCTAAGGATTAACGGTAATAATAATAATGTACTACACTATCACTAAAACATAAGTATCAACTGATAAACTAGAAAGCGCTTGTGAGAGTGCATATCTCCGCCAAGTTGCCTGTTTTTGCCTATGGGTGGTCCATTGCGACCATGCACCTATCTGGCACCATTATGGAGACATGGCGCCTCAAAGATAATCGGGTCATGACCTTGAACTTCCAGGGTTACGTGACGTCATTGGTCATGTGACCATTCGACTTGCGGTGGTCGAGTTCTTATGGGTAGTCCATTGCGACCATGCGTCTATGTGGCACCATTATGGAGATATGGTGCCTCAAAGTACATGTACACAAACAAACACACTGACGGACACACAGACACACAGAATGACGGACAGAATGACCAGACTCATAATCACCTCCAACGTTCACTACGTTGACACTTGGCAGAGATAATAATCATACGCAGTAGCATACCAGATTCCGGTAGTTCACCGTAAGCCTTGAGATTGCGCGCCTCGTCAGACGAGTATTTGAGGATCACATCGGCTTTTCCATCCTGATAATCACGCAATCCGACCAGGATTATGTCTCCGCCATTTATCCACACCTGTGCCACCATGTAAACACATCTCTGCTTCCACACTGCCACATATCGAAAGGCAGCAATGGTTCAGTGCAAGCCACTTTTACAATAAGATTTTTGTATACCATTAGTTCATCTTACAAAAATATTTATAAAGAAACAAAATTGGGAAGAGAATGCGTAAACTAGGCAGAAAATAATTTGAGCTTTCACACCACACAATATTTAATGATTGAACAGTGCATTTTCATTGTCAATATTATTATCCTTCAGTACTTTAGACTGTTCCTGTGGCAACAAAAAACACAAATGTGCCACCACAATTTGCACAAAAGTTTACTTTTTGTGGTCTAGCTGAACCTGCAGTGAGTCTGAAAAAATTCCAGTTAAGAAATGATGAAGAATGTAGGCATAATTCCTACTTAGATGGCAATTATAAACACACATAAAAATACGAATGCGCACGACAGCAAAATTGCAGACCTTCTTTCTCAGCTTTCCACGAATGTGACACAGTCTCTTGGTCCCATCAAAGCACGTTGCCTCCAGCCGCCCATTGCCAAGCATCTTCGTCACTTGAGCATATTCTACAGTTAGCAACAAACAAACATGAATGTAATTAGTATTAGCGGTTATGCTGCACTGTGATTTGCCACTACGGTGTTGTCTGTTCCAGTGCATGCCCCGATGCCACATAATAGCAGGATTTAACACAGCAGCAAAATTCTCTGCCTAAGATGGCATTATGTAGTACAGAGCAGACAGGATGTTGCAAAACATAAAAACAAATACCGAAATCACCCAAAAACTATACTGACTGTTTCTCTGTCTCAAGGGTGGGGGCATATCAAACTACCCCTTAGGAAATTCATTAAAGCTCATCATTAATCATTAATGTTCTGACAAATCCTATTAACAAACCAACTACCAGGCAGCTAAGATGTAATTACACCTGTCTTTGTGAATGCAACAATTCACTGAAAAGAATCAACTGTATTTACCTTGACCATCTTCTTTGAACACAAGTTCACGTTTTTCCTTCTCATTCTCGTTCTTGCCCCTTCTGCGATTCTTTCCTCCTTTACCTGTTCAAAGTCATCAGTAGCATGATAAACTATATACAGTAACTTGATAAACTGAAAGACAAATCTTGCTGGTTAAATTATGAGTACACTGAATTAATAACCTATGACTTATAGAGCATTATGGTGTCTCAAGATGTCGAGGCAATGTCTACTGTGCCAAGGCTAAATAACTAAGTCAGGTTCAATGGTCGTCACGTTTAACATCTATTCATCTACCCAGTCATTTTCTCCGTAGTCCATTTTTGCTATCGTCATGGCCGTCCATCCATCTTTGGCATCGTCTTTGCCAATCATTCGTCTACGCCATCAGCTTCTCCAGTCCATTCATGCCGAAACCGTCAACAGAGAGCATAAAACCGCGATTTTGATAGGGTTCAATATTGCTAAAAAACGCGGTTTCAGTGCCGGTTTCGATAACCGTAACAACACTAACGCCAACCAATTGGCAAAATGCGAACCTGGTCTGCACAAATGGTTCACAAATTACTCGTACGCCAATCCGCATTTTATCCAAGCCAAATTATGGCTTTTTTTGCCCATTTGCCATTTTGCCCCTGGCTTTTTCACCTCCTGGCTCTTTCACCTCCCCAGTAATTTTCTCCATCCATAGTCTTGGCTGTCCATCCATCTTCAGCATCATCATCTCCGTTGTCTTTGCCAACCATTCGTCTTTGCCATAATCTTCTCCGTCCATTCACGCCAACCTTTTAGTAAAATGCAGACCTGGTATGCAAAAATGGTCCACAAATTATTCGTACTCTGGATATGGATACTTAGTCGGCAGGGCCCTAGAACTGGGACATCACACGCGTACGCCAATCCACATTTTATCCGTGCACATATCGCTACACATGCCTAAAAGAGACACGTCAGTTGAATATAAACTAAACCAGCAGTGGTGACATTTATGTGGCTAGCAGGTTTCTTTCTTTTTCTGAGTACGGTCAAACTTCAACAAGTTGAAGAGAGAGGATTACACTCGTGGCCAATAAGCATCGTATATTACGACTAACAAAAACGATTATCAAGTAAACTACTAAAAAGCGTAGCACAAACGCCAAACCTTTATTTTTTGGCATCGCAAGCGACAATGCTTGATGGCAACTTGATAAAACGAAAGAAACTAACAAAATTACTCAACTTTCCATACTGCACAACAATATGACGTCATTCAAAAAATACAGTAAACAGCAAGTAAGTAATATCAAATACTGCATAAACGCCCGCAGGGCGCTTGTACAGTATTTGGTAAAATTTCACCATGTTAGTATCGTAACGATAACTCAGTATATTTATTTCTAATATTTTAATTTTAGACACTATTTGTTTTCTAGGTACTGTCTTTTTTTATGTGGCTTGGTGGTGCAACGGTAGCGTGAAAAACTGGTAACCCTGAAGTTGCAGGTTCGACTCCGGGGCCGGCAGCACTTTTACATTCCATACATCGTGAAGTACAATCAGCATATTAGGCCCCGCCTCATGACATTGGCTGCGCTCAACAAGCTAACGAGCTATTTATAGCTCGTTGGCTGCGCTCCCATGTATTAAATTGTTTCAGTGAAATAATAAACTAAATATTTCCGCCAGTTGTAAAGTGTGAAATATTCTTAACAAATTCTAACAATGCATGCTATGCATGTAACTAGACGAAAAAACGTACAAATTAGTAATGAAGAATAAACAGAGATAAACCTAGGACTATTTTAGTTGTCTGACTAATCTGATGGTTATTTTTTACAGTCGAGTCAATGCTGATTAAGGTATTCATATAGCATTAGTTTTATCACATATTTTTTAGTGTCCTTGAGTTCTAGTTAGCATAGCTTAGCTGCTATGCATGTAACTAGACGAAAAAACGTACAAATTAGTAATGAAGAATAAACAGAGATAAACCTAGGACTATTTTAGTTGTCTGACTAATCTGATGGTTATTTTTTACAGTCAAGTCAATGCTGATTAAGGTATTCATATAGCATTAGTTTTATCACATATTTTTTAGTGTCCTTGAGTTCTAGTTTAGTGCTAGGCCTAGTAGTCTTGATTAGATTTAGACTAACTTTAATTGTTTTTCTGTGTTAGTTA
>Ga0209454_1002028_pt1 | contig 13352 bp, 8 predicted proteins | sample WorMetHERISLAND1_2_FD_187400 | JGI IMG/M metagenome (GOLD analysis project Ga0209454, IMG submission 187400) | Marine gutless worms symbiont microbial communities from Max Planck institute for Marine Microbiology, Germany - Olavius geniculatus... | ecosystem: Host-associated > Annelida >...
CAAGAGGGGATCGTCCCTCTCGCATGATAATAGGCTATAGTTTGCAGTATCACAGCGAGCAATATTTTTAAAAATAAATATGTAGAATACTGCAGTCTGCTGTAGGCTATACAGTACAAATACTACCAAACGATTTTCGGTATATTTCAAAAGTGCATTTCGAACTGTGCACTTCTTGTCATCAGCACAACACAATTTTGCTAGGCTGGAGATTGGAAGCTTACAGCAATCACCAGACGGCGTGGCTGGATTTAGGGATCATAAGTAATAAAGACAAGAAAGTGAAGGAAAGAAAAAAGGGTAAAAAGGGAAAGAAAAGAAAGAAGTGTATGCGTAAAAGAAATGGGTCCCCCAACATGAATATCTCAGTCAGTGCCTATGGTCAGCAGCGACTTCGCGCTGGCATTCTAGCAAAGTGACAATACAGACTGCATTAAACAGGCTTCGCACATCGATACTGACCGATCGTCCGTCTTATTGCGCGCCATTTCTCATGCTCTATATGACACGAGTGTATTGCCCGCTATTGCATGCAGTCGCTTAATTCTTCTCATACATTATAGCTGTCTGACAGAAGCCCGGGAAACTAGACGTCCGTGGATTATACGTCTTTGGGATGGGTGCAAGAGGGGATCGTCCCTCTCGCATGATAATAGGCTATAGTTTGCAGTATCACAGCGAGCAATATTTTTAAAAATAAATATGTAGAATACTGCAGTCTGCTGTAGGCTATACATTCCTGATGACTCCAAAGCAGGATTAAGCAAACATGCAGACTGTCGAGTCACTCGAGTGTCGACTGCTACATATTACCGTGAATCCGTGATGCTTGCGGCGACTGATCATCTTACGTTGCTCATAGACCTCCGAGTTAGGCTAATAACATTTCTACAGTATAACACTTCTCCACGAATACCGGTACTTAAACTGAAGGGGACTGACTACATGGTTGCTTAGGCTGCAGCGATGTGAATGCCTTAGGTCCCCTGCTACAATCGGCTTCGGCTACTGCATTGTTTTTGTCGATTTATTGTTTTGTGTCAGTATTTAGTGCTACATGAGATGATTGATGAGACAATTAGTGTACGAGTAGCTAATGTTCCATGCTTTCAAGTGCAAGTTTAATGGCTGACAAAATCAATTAGCTTCCGCACAGAAGTAGAAGCTCTGGGCTACATTTTCTGCTGATATTAGCCATCTACTCTCACTACTGTGTAGTGTCCACATAACTAGCTCCGAAACTATACAGTTTTTGAACTCTGTAAAGTGTAAAGTAAACCACGATATTGTTCTTCAAGGTCATCTAGGGTAATTCATTCCAAGGTCATCGATTTCCATTCCCATCGAACGCCGGTATGCAAAATAAGTAAATGCTGGGTGGATGGCCGCATAATATGTCGACAGTTTTCTAGTAGTAAAGCCGGCAAGGAATGGCGTTAATCTACCGAATGCATGCCATTGGTCAGTAATGAACTGATTCGGCTAAGTCAGTGTTTGAATTGCCGGAGGGTTGGGGGGTTGAACCCCCCAACTGTTTTCTCAATCCCCTAACACACTGTCAAATTATGTTCTGGGGAGTCAGCTATATACTATATACATAGGATTTATATCACAATTTTGGTCGGGTTCCGACCGTCAAAAAGTTCAACCCCCCCAGCTAATTTTTCACAATTCAAACACTGGGCTAAGTATTGAGCTAGTGACGCTGCAGTCTGCACGAGGTCTTTGCCTGCGTACAGTCATAACTATGGCTGCATCCATACAGTCTGCAGTGTATATAGCACAGTATGGTTGCTGCTGCAGTAGCTTATATTGGACGTCGTCGTCGTGTCGTGCGAATGTATCACGACAGCTGCGGCGGCTGATTGCGCACTGCACGCGACGCTCTGCCGTGCACGATGGATACCGTCCACTCGCCTAGCACGCTAATCAGCGCCGATGATCTAAATTAGACACTGACATATATATACACACAGCATACTACGGTACATACACACGCACAGAGACATACAGACATACAGATAGACAAACAGACAGAGATGGAGAGTGATAGACAGCGTGACTGCGGCGCATGCAGAGCGATGCAGTCACTGCAAGCATCCCAGCAGCAGCAGCAGCAGCGCGTACGGATAGGCCTAGCAGCATTCTATACACAGCTAAACTGAACCACACAGAAGTCTCCGGTTTGTCAATACGTAAACAGGTACACTCCTGGCTCAACGCAGATCAACGGGTGCAATGCGTGCTTAATTGCGCTATAGAAATAGCCGCACTGAACTGTACCGATATCATAAACCTACCAAAACATAATTGATCCATCATTGGACCCAATCTGCACTAAATGCCTAGACAATGGCTGCAGTAATGCTTAGCTAATCAGCTAGTAAAACAAATCTTAATCCTCGGCACAACTGATCCTGGTGATCCACAGTGTACTTTACATTCTGTCATCCAGTCTGTTGCAGGTAATCCTGTACGCGCGAGACCTTCTGATCACACGAGACGTCGCACCAAGCAGCAGCAGCAGCAGCAACAACAAGCTAGTGAAACAGTTGTGAGCTACCGTACCCCTGCATGTTGATACTGCGCTGTACATATGCTGCTTAACTTGCGGTACATTAATTCGCCATTGACCCTACAAACCGGCCGGGATATTGACAGTGACATTGCTCAGTTCATAAGAGCAACTGCCCGTCATCGTTCAACATCAACTGCCGCTGCACATACACAGACTGGTCTCACTATAATCGCCGACGCAGAAGTATTATAATAGCCTATGCCAACCCTGTGTGTGTTGCTTGGCGGTTCAGCATGACAAATCCGGGACGGGTATGGTAACCCTCTAATTTCCGGAGACAAGCTATGTTGCGAGGCTATAGACAATGATGAACTGACGCAACGACTTGAGCTGGCTACGGGATGACGCTGCTGCTGCTGCTGCTGAAGAGCTTCTACACCGTGCGCCGGCGCGCTAGCTCAACGTGCGTCATTGCATTTATGTAATTTAGACCTAACTCATAAGCTAAGATAGGCCTACAGCCACGAGTTTATAATAATAACGACAACACTTAGGCCTATAAATAATAGCTTTTAAGTTTAACATCAATAGCCAACAATTAAATAAAGCTTAGCGAAGAAACTACAGTTAATTGAAATAAGCAGATGATATCCATTGCATGCCTGCTAAGATTAAAAAGAAAAATGTGTGAGACCAATTCGCTACCTCCAACCCTCTTTAACGCACTTTTTCGACCCTCCCATTTTCTCGTCCTTTATTTTCTTTTACATTTTATTTTTAATTTTCCAATTAAGGGTCCTGGCCCGTCCTGCAGGGCAGGGCAACGCTCTAATTAAGCTTAAAGCTCCCTATTGGGTTCCGGGGCTATAGTACAGCCTCGACCGCCAGCATAAATTGTGCATTTTTGCTCAGAAAACGCGTCTGGTGAAAAACGATTTTCCATCGGTAGAAAGAGAAAATGTGGAAATACGCAAGCTAATTTTATCCGGCGGAAAAGCGAAGATTAACTGAAAATGTGCGAGACTCGCGCGAGATTCGTGAGACTAATACCCCCTTTGCAGAAGGAAGCTGGCTTTTAGAGCCAGTTTCATCGTGTAAACGGCGTATTAGACTTAGTATGTTTCGATATCAGCGATAAAAGCTGCTGATGCTGTGCATCTTGCATGACGCTGCATAGTATAGGCATAATGCATAATACGGAATAACGACGTTATATGACTATATAACTATAAATCTTGGAGCTAGCTGATTAGCAATTATTGTCAAGTGAACTGATGTGATATCGAGGACGTACACAAACTGTCTGGCATTCATATAGGCGCCCGCTCCTATAGGAGTCACTAAGGGGGCTACCTTTTCTTTATACTCTACCCTTCTTTCTCGTCTTCTTCTCCTTTTTTCCTTTTCTCTTTTTAAGGCTGAAACTGTGCTCTTTTGTAATTTGCACAATGACAGATTTGTATATTGTACTGCAGAATGATTTGGATGTATGAAAATGACGATTGCCTCAAAATTGAACCGAGATGCAAAAAATCGCTTTTTTTCTATTGTTGCAAACAAATTTCCAGGAATCAAGCGCCTGTGTGGGGGTCGCTGAGGTCGCTCCCAACGCTATGGCATAGAGTCAGCACGGCTATGCAGTTTCATTAAGAGGAGAGCCAGTACAGTCACTGGGCTTGGCTATCATAACGGACAGCAGGACATTACGACGTCAGCATGCATGACTGATGCTTCACTGTCGCTGCAGCAGACTGTTGCCATGGATACGCGAGACAGGTGCCCCCGCTTCCGTACAAGATGAAATTGGACGCCATAGATGTCGCTCAACCGGATGCTGTCCATTATCACTGTGCTAATTCGGGGAACACATGGATTCGTTTCCAATTACTTCATCATCATCAACGTTATGTAGTCGTGCGATTGTCCTAGTAGGCCGCATTATGACATTACGGATCTTGTTCGTTTGTCCGTCCGTCCGTACGGGCTCTTAACTCGAAAAAATTAAAGCGTAAAAAATCAAGATTTGTGTAAACGTTTTCAGAGTAGAATTAACCGGTGTGTGATTTTCCAGTTTTAAAGGTCAAAGAGCAAGCTTGCTGGCAGTTAAAAACCTCCTGCAAATGATACGTGTCTCGCGAAAACACGGCCTAATTTATTAATTTATCGTGAACGCGTGACGTGTGATGACGTCGGCCTATGTAAATGGACTTTCAATTAAAATTCAAAATAAGTAACAGCATAGCTGGGTTGAGCGCCGCACCTTATGTCGCCAGTGTGTCGACTTTTTCGCTTGATAAGGAAACAATTCTGTTGATTTGTTTTTTTGTCGACCGATCAGACAATCCCATTTTGTTTCAGACGCATACCCTCAAGGACATACAATAAAGATATAGGCTAAATACAATAACATAAAATCGAGAAAAACAACAGAAAACACATGAGTTTATTGGTAAGTTTTCTGGGACCGACAGCTGCGTGTCTCGGTTAAACAGCAGCGGGCAGTTTTCGATTACAGACTATCGTTTTGTTTGGAAAAAAATTGCTTTTGCTGCTGCTGCTGCCGTGAAGAGTGATTGCGTGACGTCACACTGCTACTACTGCGCATGCGCTGCCTGTGTTGACTGAGATATGAGACAGGCACCAGTGCTGGGCAAATCTCAGATAAAATCTCTTGTGGAAAAAGTTCACAAATATGAAAAGCACGAACATTTGTTTGCCTCGTAAATACGGGAACACGAGACACGTATTAACTGATAATCTAACCTCGATACGCGTGGCCAGAAATGATGACAAAGTGCCCGTCAATCTCTGTAGACAGCATAAAATTACAATTTAAAAGCCTGAACCTCAAATTCTAGACTAAGTCAACAACAAAGTTATACTTAATCACGATTTGATGTTGCCCAGCACTGTCAGACAGAGTGTATGCAACAAACAATGAGGATCACGGTCATAAAGTCACGTGCACACACGGAATCACAGACTATCCGGTCGTTCGTCCGTCCCGGCAACGTTATCGTCCACGATAGCTCACGTACTGTTGCCTATCCTCTACGTTAGTGTTGCATCTATATATTGCTGCTTCTTTTATCGTTTATATCAGTGCATAAAATGCATAATATATAATATATTATGCACTTTGCTGCCCAGTGCCCATACGTTAGTGGCGGCGATCAGTTGTCTATTTTGTGGGATCCAGTGTAATTGAGGCGCCGTACGAATACGAGACGCCCCAGGCTTTGAATTGGAAAGGAGTGAGGAATGGGGAGAGAGTATCTTCCTAAGGGCCGAAAATAAATTTGGTGTATTTGTAGCTTTAAAATTATGACGACACCTAGCAAGCAAGCGAGAAAATTAAATTGATTTTTTTTTACTTTTTCCTCATTGATATGATTTTCGGCGACAGGATTAGAACATTCGTCCTGGCTACGTTGTCTATGCAACAATATAAGGCATGTCCAAATACTGGGTTGGACGGCCGCATTCATGGCGTGTATGTATATGTTTGGTACAGCGTCGGCGGCGGCCGCCGCGGGAGAGGAATACTGTCACAACGAGGAGTTCGTGGCCGAGTGTTATGACGGTGACGTCATAATGATGACGTCAGCGCTGTACGGTCGTATGACGGTCGGCAGGTGTGTCAAGACGGACTTCGGCTTCGTCGGTTGTTACGTAGACGTAATGGCGGAGTTGCACGAGAGATGCTCGGGGCGTGCCTACTGCAGCGTCGGAGTGCCCGACACCCAGCTTGATAACACGGACCCGTGCCACGTCGACCTTAAGAGCTATCTACAAGCCAGCTACGTCTGCATCAGCGGTGAGTAATGCAATGTAGTACAGGCTTGGTATTGTAACGGTAAAGGCGCGTACAGAGCGACGTAACTGAACTGAACTGATGCGGTTTAGTTTTTGACGAGCTGACCAATGCACAAACAGAGCGAGCTCATTGGTCATTTGTTGACGCGTACGCGAGCGTAGTAACGTAGGCCACCGACGCTGTTCGACGGTGCTCACTGTAATGCATTACTGCTTGCCCATTGGTCAGTTCGTCAAAAACTAAACCGTGTCAGTTCACTTCAGTTACGTCGTTCTCTACGCGCCTTAAGACGTTAGACTTGCGACCGCGAGGTCTTTGGTTCAACTCCCGGTTAGAACGCTGTGAAGTGGTTACTACTTAAATGGCTGACTGTCTGCGGACAGGCAAACCATCTCGGTATTGCAGTACCAAGGTTAACTCAGCCTTCCATCCCTCCGGCGTAAATGAATCGAGTACTAGTCTGTCTGGCTGCAAGGGCTGATGCGGAGCACGTTTATCGGTGTCGGGTGGTAGGTAATACCGTGTGATCCAGTATGGCAGAAAATGGATGCTCTGTAGCTCTAAGATGGGTTTCCCATGAAAAGCTATAGGCTACAGTCGAAACCTGTAAAACTCAAAATACGAGCCGATCGTCGCCGCAACTGGCTACTCCAGCGGTTGCGGCGACGACCGACTCGTGTGTACGCTGCATGCACAAACTAGTCTATACAGCCAGGACGCATTTTTGAGATAAACCTACGTCACACGTGATCTAGAGATCTACAGGTTCGGGATGCACGGCGATCTTTCTATTTTACATCGAGTTTCTTGCCATCTCTGAAATTTGCGTTTTTTGCAGCGTCTCGCGTTTAAGGTGGTGCGTGGATTTTTAATGATCACCAGTTTGCTGAAAATTTACTGGAGAGTGTGCCAGTAAACGAATTGTGACAGAAATCGTTGGTGTTTGGTTTACCCGGTACTTTTTGCTTGCTACGTCCATGGCAAAGAAGATAAGCTTGTACTTAAGACATTAGTAAGTGTATAGTGTTCACGACTGACAACCAAACTCGCATTTTAAAAATTTTTTAGATGGTGATATCACCGCAATCGGGCGTTCTATCTTTTTTCGTGTTTGATTTTATAGATGACTTTTTTCTGCGTTCGTGTATCGAATGGCGATGTATATTTTTTTGTCGTCGAAGACTTGCGCCCTTACTGTTGACGCGTAGGACATGAGATTGAAGACTTATTTCGCAAGAGACTGTAGCCTATCTTTGGCATAAAGAGAAATGAATAAGAGAACAGCTTTGGGGGAGTAGGCCTATAGAGAAGAAAATAATGCGCGAGGATTACATAAGATTGGTGACAATCTAAAACAGCTTTCGTTTCAGTCCTACATTGAACCATGATGAATAATGATTGATGTGATGATGAGTTGTGTGATAATAAAACACGGTGCAGAGCGCAACAAAAAATTGGCGCGCTATTGTATCAAATGGCAAAGGATCGAATCCACTAACATTCCACTATAACAAATGTAGAAAAATCGCAAGTTAAAATTTGTTGTTTGCGATACCGCGAATTAAAATGTTAAAAATTGCTAATAATTTCGCAGGAAGCTATATTACAAGACGTTTAGAACTGCTAAGACTGGAAAAGTCAGTCAGTGTTGTCGGCTGGCTTATAAGCCTATAAGTTATTTATTTTATCAGTTTGCTTCACGACAAAAGAAAAAGTTGTCTTGCACACATGAAATCAAGCCGTATGGTACCAGACGCATCGGCGTCACGAATTAAAATGTTGCCATGGCATAAAGTTGCAATATTTCGACAAACAATGCAAATTTTCGACAGAGAAGAATATGGATGCTTAAAATTTTAATTTTCCATTACATTTTTTCAAAATGGGGAATTTTCAGCCCCGCATTTTGCATTTTGGATGACACTTTTTTGACAAAAAGATTGTCCGTCAATTTTTCGACAGATAAAAATTTAGCTGGCAAATTTAGGAAACAATTTCCCCCTTCCATGACGCCGCTAGTCAGATGTCTATGGATGATATCGTCATGAAGTGTTTGCGGGGTGTGGGTAATGACATGGTTGACAGTGTTGTCCGGGGGACGCGCGAGCGACGACGGCACATGTCACCTACATTCTGATGTCAACAACGCGTCGCGCTATCTCTCCACGCGTCTACCCGCAGACACCAGCGCCGCCGCGGCACCGAGCGCCTCAACATGCGGCCGAGACGGAGGCCCGGCCTGGACCATCTCCGTCAAACCCGGTCAACAAATCAACTTCACGCTGATCGATCTGAGCGCTTCGCAGTCGCGGCATCACTTATGTCGCGTCTACACCGCGCTCGTGGAGGACCGTGGGACGGCAGGACCACCCACGGAGCGCGTCCAGCTGTGCGTGGGTCAACAGGCCAACACCAGCTACACGTCGCTAGGCAACGTCGTCAACGTGACGTTGTACCACCAGCACAACCGACACATCAGCTATCTGCTCAAGTATGAAGGTACGGTCTACGGACGGTCGGACGGTAAACATTCTGGCAGATTGTCTGCTACCGTTCCGCTCAGTCACTCACGGTATGGATGTCGCCGGACAATCATGTAGCCTCACGCGTGGATACGGTCTCTGCGTTCGGCGTTTGACCGGCCTTCGCTTGTAACTCATGATAAATTCAGGCAGTTCTGAATTGCAGCGTCTTTTTTCTGATGTGCAATGGAAAACATAAAGAAATACATCGCTCAGTGTTCGCTACACCAGTAGGCCCTTTTCGACTACAGCTGCGCTACAATTTGTCATTTCTTTTTCTCCAAATTGCTAATCTAGCGGTCATGTACCTCGATAGTCCTGTCATTAATTTTACAGATTCACGGCATGTTTTCGAAGAAGGATTTGGTGGTCAGGCCCGAATTCCTAATTTGATTCGTAAGATCGATGCAGTGGATAGATGAGACTGTTGTTTGCTTTTGTTCAGTGCACGATCATTCCATCAATCAGTCCGCCAAGAAAAACAACCCAATTACACATCTGAATCGCGTAGTAACACGAGCAAAGATGTCGGCCCACTGCCAACATGGGGTGCGGCCGTCTGTCTAGCTATGCACATAGGCCTACAAGTTTTACTTCTTTTGAATTTTAGTTGAAAGTTTACTTTTACATTGACTGGCGTCGTGTGCGTTCGAGGTAAATTAGACTAAGCCGGGTTTATGCAGCTCGTGTTTACGCGAGATAATTATGTGCCATTTTTATGTTTTTGACGTGCAGTGACCTTGATCTTTGACCTTTTGAAGTGAAATTCGGCATATCTCTTACTCCAGCCACGGGGAATGTTCATACAAATTTTGTTTTTTTTTTCGATCTGTGCTTCTTTTGTTTGTCAGTTAAAAATAGTAGCAGAAGCTCGCGCAATGCATAATGTAGGTCTATGTCATTTTTGCACAGCGGTGGGTTGTCCGAATGTGCTGACGTCACAACACATGTGGGTGACACGCCACGGCGACGAGCTGCACGCTGGCTGCGTGACGTCACAGGTCACGTGGACACTCACGTGCGTCGGCAACTACTGGCACGGAGTCAGCTCCAACTGCTCGCTTGGTTACTATACAATTCATTCATTCATCCGTTCATTCACCGATTTTAATCAAATCTGAGATATTTAGGCCTATCTGTGATTTAGGCAGGCCTATAGCAAACTGAGATACAGAGAACACAGACAAAATATACAAGAGAAAAAAATGAAAAGACTATATAAACTGCGTCACAAAAAAGGAAGCCACATTTATTTTTTTGAATAGCTTCGTAAAAATTGGCCGATTTTTATAACTTTTAACATGCAGCATCACGAAGAAACTTGCCGTAATGACTAAGTTTTTACTACTTCACTCTAATACTGTCACTGCACTACTTTGTAAAATGCATAAGTCGCAGTTTGGTCATTTACAACAATGAATTCATACCGGGTATATAGTGCATGCGTCGGCTCGGAAATGATTAATTAAATAGCAATAAACACGATCGGCAATTGTCTCTCAAAAAGTCATACGTGTTACATCACATCATCTTTATCACAGCATGTGCTCAAGATGTCTTCCCTTCAGCACGAACCAAGTCGTGGACGTTGACGCCACTCGCCAACAGCACGTTTAATAACCACGTGACCCAGAGCAGTTTATTTGCTGTTGATGCGTTATTTCAGTTCGTCGAATTGACGTAGTCCTACTATCTTGAAATAAACACGATTAATATTAAATATAGTAACAGATTTTCAATGATTTTGTGGTCTCAGTCTACCCGGTACGAATTCAATGTTTCAAATGCGCCAAATCTCTACAGCAAAAAGCTTGCTTTGTAATTATGTTGTGCTGAATATTGGCATGCAAGTTATTTCTCCCCTTGGGAACGTTCGCATTAGGCCATAATATTGGCAATAACTCTCTCACACTGTTTGCTTTTTATGGTTATGGTTATAGTTAAGTGATATAGCTTATCAAAGGAAACCTATCTCAGAGCTACGGAGCGTCACCTACCATACGGGATACACAATGTTACCTGCCACCAGATACAGGTAAATTCGCCCCGCCATAACCCCAGGTGGACAGACCGCTACTCGATTTACCTACCCCGGAAGGATGAAAGGCTGAGTTAACCTTGGTGTTGATGTTGTACGTAATGATCTTTGTGTGTGCAGTGAGCGCGAATGCCCGGCGTGAAGATGGACTTCTGTTTTCACTGCCACTCGGTGAGCCTCGTCTCTGCTTATCACACATACGTAAATCTAATACCCCGTTTACACGATGAAACAAACATGAAGCAAAGATGAAGCAAACGTATTCAATATACACGTGCACGACGTGTGCTGTAAGTTTGCTTCATGTATGCTTGCTTCGTGTTTGCTTGATGTTTGCTTCATCATGTAAACAGGATATGATCCACAGTTAATCCACGTAATGAGTGGATAACATGTTGCCATTGTTGTACAGGGCGAATGTCCAATTCATGTTGCCCTGCAACCAGTAGTGTCCACTCCAAACTGTTAAACGATTTAACGATCTCTTCTGTTAATTGTGAGGCTGAATGTAGCTCTGGCGACGCCGAGTCACGTGACCAGGAGCAGGTAATGTACGTGAGTAAGTGAGTGAGTAAGTAAATTAATAAGTAAGTGTAGGCCTGCATATAAACAGCGTAAATAAACAAGAAAAAAAAACGCTCCGCAGCCTCAAACGTATTCGGTTGTCGTTTAAGATAGTTGATTTAAAGGCAGTGTTCATCGCTGTAAAGTTCGACGGGCACAGTCGCGGTTCAGCTGCCGTGAAGCTTCTGTCACTGATCTGTGACTGTCCACGCCACGGCACACGTGTAAACGTCCGATGACCCGAGATGTCGACGTCCTACCTCCGTGACGAGTTGACAGTCGTCCGACAGATACGACAGGGTTACTGTCGGTTTTTTCGTGTCCATATGTTTTACAGTGCAATACTGGACAGTACAAACAGTACACAGTACAATTAAGCGGCGTCGTAAGTTTAAGAACTTGAGAGTTGGGAACAGAAAGTAGCAATTTTCTGACATATCTGCAAATTTCCAACAGATGGGTGTTAAAAATTCTGATTTCGCCCTCAAATTTCCCCAAAATGAGCATCTTCAACCCACAAATTTGGTACTTTTTGAAGAAAAGTTTTTGAGAAAAAAATTTAGGGGAAGGGGGAATTGTCTTCTACACTCTGTAAGAACGCCACTGCAAATGAAAACTGAATGACTGCTATGATGTATGCATATTGTGACACTATTGCAGGTGCATCGGTGCTGATAATAGTCGCAGTGTCGTCTGCCATTGGACTCGTTGTTCTTTTGTTTGGTCTCTGCTACTTGAAGAGGTCAGTTAACTCACGCTAAGCCATGTAAGTAATTAAGTAAGTAAGTAAAACATCAATTTGTATAGTGCATCAACGCAGTATATACTAGCATCACTTTGAAAAGTTAGTAATCGGTTAAGTAATTGGCTAAAGATGAATTTATGTGAACAGGCTGACATAAATCAACTCGGCAGTGAGTTCCACGTCATCGGGCCTGCTCCAAAATACTGGCACGACTAAGTCACTTATTGATGCATCCAGAAAATCGTTTTTAAGGTTTATTCGACGTAAGTCGCCGAGTAATAATAGTAGTAGTAAGCAATTGCACGGACAGTTTCTGACGCGCTGTGAAGCATGGCATGATTAAAGTAGCAACGTGTCACTCTGGTCGATGCAAATAGTCGGTGAAACAGAAGTGTTTTCGCAATCCTTCGACTGGAGCGCCCAGTTAGGTCAACTCCATTCGTCGCTTTGAGAGTGAGTGTACTTTTTGAGCCTTGGAGGTCTGGCGGCAGAGTCTAAATTTGAGATTCGCACCAGCTGACCTTGCTTAACGTTAACGATAGGCCTACTAAACGTCATTGGCCTCTGAGGGGCGGTCGTGGTCACTGTCTTATATATTTGATAAGCCAAGCCTGGATATGCAATAAGGGCGGGATTTACGACAACCGGCCTTTAAATGGGATTAGGTACTGTTCATTAAAAATGCGTAATTTTATTTCAGCACTGAACCGGTATATTGTCTAATTTTGATAAATTGCACTTTGTGTTGCGGACCTTTCTTAACGGCAGCCGTCCATTCACTCCATTGATGTGTATTTCAGGGAGCGATGTCGACGGCTTGGTGGCGCCGAGTTGCCGCTGAGAGAACTGAAACCACTTCGAGCCGACACCTACGACACGACGGTCGACACCGTGTACGCGCGTAACAACGCGTTCAGCGCGCAGTCGCAGACGCAGGCTACGCCGGCGCCTAGTGCTGTTGGCACCGGCAGCACACGGCTGACTGAGAATGACGTCTGCGACTATGAGTACGTAGCGCGGGACGGCGGCCAGACGGTCGGACACACGGAGAACAGACCGGACCTCGTTCGTCTCGACGCAGCCCGCAGCTGCCAGTGTGGCGCTGCTGCAGCTCAGTCTAATGGTGGTCATCGCGGTCAGACTAATGG
>Ga0209454_1002029_pt1 | contig 13351 bp, 7 predicted proteins | sample WorMetHERISLAND1_2_FD_187400 | JGI IMG/M metagenome (GOLD analysis project Ga0209454, IMG submission 187400) | Marine gutless worms symbiont microbial communities from Max Planck institute for Marine Microbiology, Germany - Olavius geniculatus... | ecosystem: Host-associated > Annelida >...
GACATATACTGTAAACTATTGAAATGCATTGGACAGACTTCGTGTTCGTATGAACATTATCTTGTTTGGGCAATTTTTTCTGTTGTACCAACATGATCTATACAAAAGAACACAGTTAACATGAGGCTGATTATTTCATTAATTCAAGTTTGTTTTGTGTGGCATTAATTTGTAACACTGCTTGTTGAATATTGTTGGAAGTTCTGAAGTGAAGTTGAAAGCCGAGAAAGAGAAGAGGGATCTAGCTGCCCAACTTCACCACACTGCAGTTGAACGTCTTCGCAAGCTGCAAGGTAGTTTACCGATTTAGAAGGCATTGCAGTTTTTTGCTATTGCGTACAGTCAGTCAGTCCAAATACATGTAAGATTAAGGTTGAAGTTAAATCCCTGATAGTCAACAGCAATTTCTCACAGTCTGTGACCGACGCGAACAGTGCTCGTTTTCATTTACGTGGCCCCGAGTGCAAACACAGCTCAGTTATATGGGCAGAGCGCCAGACCTCTTTCATATACTGCCGTAACCTTCCCGGCGGTTAGGCCAATACCAAATCATACTGCTTCGTGATACAGGCACATGTGTGTGAACAACTTGCCCAAGTCATTACCGGGCTGGAATCGAACCAAGGACCTCAGGGTCAGTAAAGGTAAAGCTAAAGGTAGTCAATTTGTATAGTGCATCGTCGCGGAACACGCCTCTAATGCACTTTCATCACTAACCAGAGCCGCCTGCCACACAGCCACCGTGTGCAGCCTGCAGACACAGGCTGGCGCAGCGGCCAGCTAGGCAACCCCAGTCAGCTGCACCAAGGTCCCCACCTTCTGTAACCCATGTAAATGAGTTACTACTCATTTTCCCGTCCCACGGAGGGTAGAAGGCTGAGTCGACCTAGCTGGCAGGCTTTGCACCCATATGGTTTACCTACCGCAGGCAGTCACCCATCGCAGTACTAACCGGGCCCGATGTAGAGTAACGTCGTTTCGGCCGAAACGCGTTACCAACTACGCCACCAGCCACTACGCCACGCCACCACCAGTAGTTCGACACGCTACCACTACACCACTGAGCCAAATACATTTGTATCGCAACATTTTACACAAACAAATCAGAGTGATGTGCATTGCTATTGTGATAATTGGGGGCGTTGTACTTGCAAGCAGAAGGTCGCGGGTTCAAATCCTGGTCACATCACTGTCGTGCACCGGCTCTGCACAAGTTGCTCACAGACAGTGTACCTCTGTTACCAGGCAGTGTAATTTGGTATCGGTGTAAAAACGGAGTAGATCATGACGTGCAAAATACTAAGTACAAGCTTTTCACAGTGGTCACAATCTTGGAAAACCTGGATTACTCAATTACTTATGGAATTCTCTAAACCTGGAAAACTTGAGGAATTCTGAGAGAATTCTGTGCTATCTCAGGGAAAAAATTGCAACAAAGAGCATAGTGTCACCAGGTGTGGTTTTTATGGGGTCAAAAAATGCTCCAAAAATACGTTTGTGGCCTCGGTTCCACCCCATACCTGCTGGGGGAGATTACATTGCTCCCTCAGGTTACCATTTTTACGATTACATTTTGTTGCCATAACTTATGGAAAAGTAAGTTTATGCTTATGAAAAAGCCTGGAAAACTCGTGGCATTTTTTTCTTTGACCGTTGTTGTCGGCTGAGGCCCTAGAAACAAAGATGAGACCAAACTGATAGCTGCAGAGCAGTAAGATGGCGATGATGACTGCGGCTTGGGATGGCCATGTTGAGTTGACCTGGGTAGCTGGTTACATTCTAAGAGATGGTTTACCCACCAGTCGTCAGTCACTCATGCAAGTACTAATCGAGCTCGGTGTTGATTAACTTTGTTGATGCACCAGTTAAGCCAAACCGCTATCTCATTTCTTCAGTCTTGGGTTAATTCTGCATCATTTTTACATTCATGATGGTTTATAATAATAAGTGTATATACGTGCGCAGGAGAAATTCTGACAACAAAGCAGGAGGCGGATAACAGGAAACGGAAACGATTCGCAGAGTTAAAGGTTCAGATGGAAAGTCAAATGAAGGTGCTTTGATTATTTGTAGTCATAGTCATTTTGCTGTTTTCACCTGTTTGTGCTTTATTGCAGTTTATTGTGTAACAACAAGGGTATCTGGCTTTTAAAAGGTCCTGTTACAGTAATCCCAATGGTTCATTTTTGGATATCCACTTTTCCGTAGGACCTGTATAGGAAATACTGGCAGTCACACGAAAATCTGTTTGAGTACTATAGTTAGTTAGTTATATGTTATGTCTCGTAAACTTGGTATTTTTTCATAATTTGAAGAAGAATCATCAGACTACACTGATTTTTGAGCAGTGTGATATTACTCGGCTTATATGTTGACAAAATTAGGTTTTATTTATTTTTTATTTTTAGCAATTTTGAAACAGTTGTGACTTACTGATCGACAGGCATATTTTACTTTTTATAGTGAATAATTATTTTTGTCGAGTTGCCAAATTTTTTTATCAGTTTGTTGAAATTCACTGTCATCATTGGATGTTTGTCAACATCAGTTATTTTTCATCATTATCTATCTTTTTTTTGTGTCGGCAGTTTTATGTCTGCATCAGAGATGTGCGGACTTTGGACACGTTCGTTCGTGGTCCACGGACACTGATCTGCAGGATCTTTTTGCAGACATGGATCAAAGGTTGACAAAATTTGCGGATGCGGACTAACGAGGATCCTATTTCTTGACGAGTGTTTTTTTCTAATGATTGCTAATGGACTTTGGAAAGCATGTTCAATTTTTTTTTGTTTAGCAAAAAAACATTAATAAGCTCTTTACTGCTGTTATTTTGTCAGTTAAATTGTAACCTACTACGTGCCTAGAGTGGCCTACTTTATGTACTAAAGACTAGGCCTATTCAGTGTGGACGCGGACTGACAAAGGATTTAATGTTTCTCTTCTGTTGCGGATGCGAACTGGATGCAGATCTTTTTTTAAAATTCGCGGACAGATGCAGACTCAAAATTTTTGGATCCGCACATCTCTGGTCTACATCATTCATGTTTTTTTTTGTGCTAAGCGACGTAATCGTGCATGTTGTTATGTAGCAAAAGCTAGTGGCTCAGGAGGCGGAGCTTGCTGCAGACAGAGCTTGGTTGGAGGCAGATCAACGTCAGCAACAGCATGAAGCCAAACTCACACGTCAGGCAAAGTCAGCATTTCTTTTTTTATTTTACATTTTGCTCAGTCTCAAGAGATAATTTATTTCCAATGTTTATGAGAAGATTTATGACAGTCTTTTTTTAATGGCCAGTTTAGTGTCGATTCCGTCATTTTAGGAACAGTAGAAAACCACAGAAACCCGGAAGTCATGGAAACCGTGATTTTTGTCAAATGTTGTGATTCTGCCAAAATGCTGTGGTTTTACGTTTTTTGCTAGAATATATTGTTGGTCATCAGTATAAGTTGAAGTTTATTGTGTGATGTTAACGAAAAATATTTACTTTTGCACTGCTACTAAAGTTTGTGTGCTTTGTTTCATGTAATGCGTTAATATGTGATCGTAACATCATCGTAGAAATATGTATTTTACCTCGAATATATTTCTCTGGAGTTGGAAACCATGTATTTTAGTGATAAACTCTATTTTTGTTCACAAAATTTTACAGATGGCAATTTTTCATTGGATCGTAACGATGGTCATCAGTGTTGAGTTTTGTGGAGTGTATAATTGTCTTCAGGCCCATGATGTGATGCTGTGTCTTTGCCATGATTTTGCCGTTAATTTTGCGAGTTTTACAAAGGTTCGTCATATTTTTCACCATTTTTTGTCATGATTTTCTACTGTTCCTAGTTATTTTTCATCTGTGTCCATCTTCTTGTCTTTTTCCTTAATCTTAAACATATTTGGGGCTATTTTTGTTAATTATTTCACTTGCTGTAAGACGACGTTTGTATGGCGTGCACAGAGAGGAGCTGATATCTTATTACAAGCAATTGTCGGACTCTGCCGAATTACGTGCCGCGAAGGCTCAGTGGCGCGTTTGTCGACGCCGTCATGATGAGAAGCGGACTGAACTGTTACTGTCAATACACAACTGGACTGCACCCACTAGTGATGATACAGTGGAGGTATAAACACTTCATCTTGCTCCCCGTCTGTGGTAGGTGTTTTCTAGCATGCATGCAGGCAGAAGATATCACCTTCTGCTAATGACGATGCAGCTTAGGTGTCGTGGTGGCATGCGTAGTGGTAATGCATTGTGTCCGATCGACGAAGTTGCTCTACACTGGGTTGGGTTAGTACTTGGATGGGTGACTGCCCGCAGGCAAGTAAACCATCTCGGTATGTAACCAGCCACCTAGGTCAACTCAGCCTTCCATCCCTCCGGGGTAGGTAAATCAAATACCAGCCTATCTGATCTTGAACATCAAAATAGGGTTTTTAATGGATTTTTTGGCGATTTCGGGCTGCGACACAAGTCTATATCATTTACAAGGTGGTGTCACAGAACTATCATTATGCGATCCAGATAGAGAATTTGGTATTTGTATATTAACTTAGCGTGAACACCCAATTTTCAGCTAAACTACTGAACCGGAACTGCTATAGTCTTTCTCGCGTCTCGTGAGCATTAGCTCAAATTTCTTGTGAAAATTAGGTCCCAAAATTTGGGCCGGAAAAAAATCTGTGGCCAAAAAATGCAAAATTGGTGCGATCTCGGACAAGTTTGCCATAATTGCATAGAAGCTTGTTTCAGGTGATGTTTATGTGGAATGCAGGTTCACAAGTGGGGTGAAAGTAATGAAGTTGGTACGAGTGTAACTGGAAGGACGGAGGGAGATAGGGATCTGCCACGTTGGGCGGCCACAGCAGTTGACGACGCATTGCTGACAATTGATGATGACATGAATAAATCGGTTGTTCGTCAGTCTGCTTCAGACAGTATGCTGAGCAGTCATTCGTCGACCGTACTACCTGGGTGGTCTGCAGGAGGTGCACCATCCACGAGTGCTGCATCACAGAGTACGATGGTACAGACTTTTGAGAGCAGCAGGTCATTTAAACCTAGAGGGCTGAGAGCGACATGGGGACTTGTTGAACCGGGCGTTGTGCGATCGCAACCGACGTCCGTTGTCAGTTCAGAGTTGTCGTCTGCTCACTCGGACAGTGCCGATTCAGTCACTGCAGTTGTGGATCAGTCCAGCATGCAAGATACGTTTACATCTCTGCCGATATCTTCGGTGAAATACGTCGAGAATGCCATGTCATTACAAGATGTCGATGACACACTGATGTTGTCGTCTGTCACTGACGTAGCGTGTGATTTGGTGGACACTGTGCTTCAGGAAAAGTCGGGAGGTGGTAGCTCCGAAAAAGTTTCAACAGCAGGTCTAGTTTCCGCTGAGTGTGAGGATAAAAGGCATGTTTGTCCCGTTGTTGACCAGCATGTAAGCAAGCAGACAGTTGCTGCAGATGAGAGGCGTTATGTCAGGCAGGTTTCCAAGCAGTCTGTAGGCTTGGAAACGACTCCAGTCGATGAGCCGATACATCTTAAAATGAGCATGGAGGCCAGTGCAATGACTGAGTCGAAGGAAAGATGCGAACGTATGTTAGTGAGGTCTGTAGAGGGACAACATGTGTCATCTGAGACTTTTGATGAACTGGGCGTGAAACCATGCATACTAATACGTGCAGAGCAGCATCCAACGCAGGAGACCGATTCTTCTTTTCTGGTATGTTCAGTGTTTTTTTAATGTTATAATTTATGATTTGGCAACTCTATTCTTATATACTGGTAATCGTCGCAGTACAGAACTATATAATTTCTGAGCAGTGGTGCTCTCTGCTTTTTCACTGGTGGCAGTTTCTCGGTCACTTACTTTTAGAAGACTTGACATAACCTATAAGATGATAAGCGAAGTCAATACCAAAGCCAAGCATTTAAGGCTCATGGCCAGTGCCAAGGCATCACTGAATGGACTGGCTAGAGTAACTTTAAATATGGGTAACTGGAAAACTTGGATATTTTAGACGGATATTTGACAACGCTTACGGAAAAGTCAGAGAAGTTACCAAAGGTTTGCCAGTGAAATTTTTAGCGAAAACATTATTTGTTGTTGAATTCTTTAGCGCTGCATAGTACTAGCATTGCATTTGTTATGTTAGTGCATTTTGGCACATTCTACCACTCCATTACCGTAATATTTTGTTAATTTAGTGATAATTACATGTCATTCAGCCAGATAATTGCATTATTCTCAGTTGAGATTGTTGCAAAGCATCGTTGGATAATTTTGCAGGGCTGGAGTGTGATCGCTTTGTGGTTAAGCAGAATAGTGGCCGTTAAACGGACTAGTTGTATATGTTGTGCATAGGGGTCTGGCAGCATATTTGCTAAGTCCGGTGAAATCGTTGAAGAGTTGTTATGGGCGGAGTTTACAAGCTTTCAGGTCCGTCGGACATCAATACCACGCCGACAGCACGTAGCCGGTAGATCAGTTGATGCGGAAACGACAACCGAACAGTTTTCTTCATTTGTGCCACATATTAAGCTGAATGCTGCTAGCAATGCCAGCACAGAGTCAGAACAGGTTGATATCGATGGTATTCTCAGGGAGAAGTTTCGACAGCGTAATGTTCATGGACACTCTTCTGATTCATCCGTGGCCGGAATACTGTACGGACAGCCGCCTGCAGAAGTTGTTTCTGACATCGATGTTGTAGAATCAGGTCTGCTGTTACTTTAGTTTATTACTAAAGCTAAACTAAAGTTTCTTACTAAAGGTCTATACATCGTATAGATGTTCATATACACTGTGTCTCAAAAAAACATCCCGAACATTTTCGATTGTAACTTGAAAAAGGATTATCGGATTTTGATAATTTTTGGTAAGAATATTTCTTGGACAACTGGCCATCAAATCCTTGTGTAGTTTCCCACCTCACTCATCGTATGTTTTTGCACTACCTGGGGAAATCAGAACCAACAAAATATTGCATTTTTATCTAAAATGGTATTATTACTTAATGTAAATATCGCACAAAAACACACTGTTTACATTTCTGACACTTTGGCTGACACTTTATCTAATTGTTTCGTTTTTCAGTTGCCTGCAATAAAATTGATCGAAATGTTGGCTAATTGTGCAATCACAAACATGGAGACAATTTCTCCAATGTTCATTTACGGCGATGTTATGCTCCAGACTAATCCGGACATCACCAGTCACTTCTTGAATTCATAAACATTCCTTGATGTCATATGGAAATCGTACACATATTGCTGCACGACAGTCATGTAATCGACTGACTTTTGGGGGCCACAGATCAGGATAGATGGAATTTATCGACGTTTTCTATCATTTCAATGCATATTTTGCTTGGTCTGATTTTTCAAGGTAGTGCAGAAGCAGACATTAGGTGAGGTGGGAACTTAAACAATCATTTAATAGCCAATTGTGTCAGAAATATGTGCGCCAGAAATTATTCAAATTCGGTAATCGCACTCCAAGTTATGGTCAATAATGTTGGGGATGTTTTTTCATGTTATTTTGCATATTTCAATGCATATTTCGCTTGGTTTTCTTTCCCAAGGTAGTGCAGAAGCAGACAGTGGATGAGGTGAAAAACTGAATGGCTAGTTAGTGGCAAGTTGTGTGAGAAATATTCTCAGCCAAAATTATGAGAATCTGATAATTTGTGTTCAAGCTAGAATCGAAAATGTCCGGGATGTTGTTTTTTGAGACACAGTGTAGATATTACTTTGTTTTCTTATTAAAGCTAAAGTTCAATTTTTATGCGCGAAAGCAGCTACTGCTTTCAGCGCGTTTTAGCCATCGCAGTTCTGTCTGTCTGTCCGTCCGTCTGTCTGTCTGTCACATGGGTGGATCAGTCAAAAACGGTGCAAGCTAGGATCACCAAATCTTCACCATCGGCTGCCTGGAAGACTCTAGTTTCAGGAACCGTGAAGCTTTTCCAGAAATTCGAAGGGTGTCACTTCGAACGAGGGCGCTAAATGAGAGGGGGTGGGCAAAATTTGCGATTTTTAGCCAATAAGTCGCTGTATCTCAGTAACGGTGCAAGATGGGGCCTAGGTTACTACACTGGCTCTCGATTGGCGCCAAATTCAATGACCTTGAACGCCAAAATAGAGGGTATTATGGATTTTTTTGGCAATTTCGGGCTGTGACACAAGTCTATATCATTCACAAGGTGGCGTCACGCTACTATCGTTATGTGATCTAGATAGAGAATTTTGTATTAGTATATTAACTTAGCGTGAACACCCCAATTTTCAGCTAAACTACTGAAACGGAACTGCTGTAGGCTTTCACGCATCTCGTGAGCATTAGCTCAAATTTCTGATACATTTTATTCACAGCTGTATTGTAGATTAGCTGTTTCATTACTTTGACACTGTTGTTTGGTTACGGCAGAGACATTTGAATTGTGAAAAGTCTGGCTATGGTACATTTCCCGGATATTCACTTTCGTAGATCTCAAATTACCAGAAAAATTGCTCAGTTTAATAATAAAAAAATGAAAATAGCAGCAGCAGCAGTAGATGCATTTGCAAATGTATGCTTCTTGTTGACTGATTCAGTGCCGTCAGTAAGGTGTTCCGGCTAATGGTAATAGTAATACAAGATTTTTTATAGTGCCATAATGTCTGAAGATACAGATGCGCTTGATAATACAGAGTTTGAGTGGTTGCATAATGCATATACATGTAGTTGCTGGCTGTTCTTAGGTTTCGGTGTACGTGGACTGGAAATAGTAACACAGCAACATGTGGAGCCATACCAACACTGCTTCAGCCAGCTAGGTTTGTGATTTTGACTGGTCTCTAGTTAGCATGAGATATTTAGCTAACCATCGTGTTTGACTCTGCCAGTGGCTTCTATCTCTCCCAAATCTGGAATCAAAATTGGGCGCAAATTCCCCTCCGCTTCCGTGCTTATGTTTCCCCCACTTTTGGATTCAAGAACCCCCCTCTGGGCTCCCTTCTCTCTCTAGGGGGAAGTTTGTTAAGGGTGTAGTTTGCCCAGTGAAAAATTGGGGGAAGTTTTGATCTATGCCCTTAACAAAACTCCCCCCTTTTTTCACTGTGTGCAAGCTGCACCCACTAGGTATAGGGATGGAAGCCACTGGACTCAGCCTGGCCATCCCACTGTGGGTAGCCGCAGTCTGGTGGATGTGGAGCTGTGGACGACTATAGCAGAATCTGATGAGTATATTGAGTAAATGAAGAAGTTTTGTAACTGGAAAGCGAATAGTCGTTAAAATAGTTGTTGCCAGTGTTAACTTGATTTGCTGTATGCAACTTGTTTTTACACATGATGCAGTATCAGCTGTTGTAATTCTGTCTATCCATTCATCTTGACCCAGTTTTGATTCAAGCTCAGGTGAGATAGAGACTTAGGTCCGGTTTTTCCATCGCCAATCAAATCAAATTTGATCTTTGATTTGCTGATCTTTGATTAACTTGATGTTCAGAATTGATCTTCGATCAACTGTGTTTCATTTTTCCATCCATTTTCGATCTCCATTTACGTGATCGGCGATTAGCTGATCCGCCGTCAACTGAGCCTACTTTATGCCAGTCTGATTGGCAGACAGTGACCTCAATTTACGGTGTTACGCTAAATTACCCAGCATGCGCTGCGAGTGGACGCCATAGCCAGTAAACGTCGTCATAGCAACTATATCAACGATATTGTCCCATATCGTCTGCTGTCAAAAATACGTTCCATCGCAAATCAATACGGGAGCGTCCATCCATTTTATTTCTTCACAAAACACCATGCACAGTATAAATTGATCAGTAGTGATTGATCGCCATGCCTGGAACTTCATTTTAATGCGTGAATTGCGGTTCTGACTGGCGGCATGAAGCGATGTTTCTGGTGCAAATAAGCAACGAACTGCAGATCGCCACGTTTAATTGTCAATTATCTAACTTGATCCGCCAATATTCGGCCGTCAACTTGAGATTTGATGAACGATTAGTCACTAATTGGCGATGGAAAAACGATCATTGAGATGATCTCCGATCAAGTCCCAAAGTTGATCAGAGATCAGTTTGATCGGCCATCAAATGTGCATGGAAAAACGGGACCTTAGAGGTTAGTGTCTCTAGTGTCTTGTGACAACATTTTGTGGTGCTGAGTGATGCAGTTCCCCTCGATCGAGGTGTCAAACAGGGGTACCCCCAAAAAAGACGCTATTTTACCACTGTTGGCTTGTTTAGCATGAAAACAGTTGGAGATAGGCACAGACATGCTGCTTATCGTAGCAAACACTGGTGACGAGCTTTTTTGGAATGTTAACATCGATGACCTTGAACCCCCAAAGTAGGTGGTTTTATTGAATTTTTTGCCATTTTTTGCTGCGATATACATTAAAAGAGTGGATGTTTGGTCATAATTGCTGCTGATCTGCATCGTACGTCTCGTGGGCATTAGCTCAGATTTCTTGTTGTCGGTTATAATAATTTAGCTGTTCAGTTTTAGGTGGAATCGCTCTATTTTTACACATTTCTCCGTAGCGTTGTCTGTCTGTTGTCTGTCTGTCACGTTCATGCCCCTGCTCAAACCGTTCAATGAATTTACAAGCCATGTGGTGGGTATATTTATGTGATTCAGTGACACATTTTCCCTGACCTCACAGCAAGTCAAGGCAAAGCAGGCTGTGCCCCATCAGGAGCATGGCATAGGCGGGGTGCTCATCTCCCATACGTTGGCCGTTGAGCCCGTAAGTGGATAGACCACTTGAGTCCGTGACACATAGACAATGCGATGCCAGATCTATGGTTACCTTCCCAGCCAGAGGCATCGCTGCCCTTTGACCACTGGTACCAAATTATACTGCTTGGTGAACAGAGCCACATGTGTGTAAACAACTTGCCCAAAATTGTTACCTGACTCGAAGTCGATCCTGAGACCTGACAGTGCCCCCGACTTGGAGTCGATCCTGGGATGGTCACCAGTCTCGCTCGTTACCGTTACACCACCTAGCTACAGGGAAGGCGAGTATTAAAGAGTCAAGTCCCCAGCCAAAACATGCAGTTACTTTCAAGTTTGTGAAGAAGATGATTTGTAATTCACTAGGTGGTTGCGTTGATCAGCAGTTCCACCTTTTTATCAGGTCGACTCAGCCTTCTACCCTCCGTGGGATGGTAAAATGAGTAGTAACTCATTTACATGGGTTACGGAAGGTGTGGACCTTGGTACAGCTGACTGGGATTGCCTAGCCGGTCACTGCGCCAGCCTGTGTCTGCAGGCTGCACGCGGTGGCTGTGCGGCCGGCAGCTTTGGTTAGTGACGAAAGCGCATTAGAGGCGTGTTTGCAACGATGCGCTATACAAATTGACGACCTTTACCTTTTTACCTTTTTACCTTTATCAAATAATTATTGTCCTTGTTCTAACTCGTGATTTGTTTTGGTTTTGTAAACTATTCCGTGAAGTTGCTCCACCAGCTGTGGATCTGCTTCCCAGTCGATTTGTCTCCGGTACGTTTAACGGTATACACAGTAAAGTTGTTTCGGACGAAATCAGCCCCGACGTTGATGTCTACAAAGTCATATCTCTCCCTGTGCTAATACAGAGATATATAACAGCACCAATGCGTTCTCAGTTAGTGTCGTTTGAATATTCTATGTAGTTAGTTTTCGTCATTTTATATGTTGAAGTGTTAGATTGTTCAGAGATTGTATTTAGATTTATATTTAGGCTTAGATTTTTAGCTTTAGATTTTATATTTAGATTGTGTGTTAATTAAAGGTTAAATTGACAACAAACGTATTTTTAGATTTTGATTTTGTATTCGGATTCTGTGATAATTAATTACAAGGACTTTTCTGTCATGGCCAATAACTCCTTTTGAGCCAAGATTAAAACAAATGTAATGGTTCCGTGTAATAGTGCAATTTTGATTAAAGTAAATTCACTAAAATTTACATAATTGATTCATTGATTTAGATGACTGACTACTGTACGAACAGTTATCTCCTAGAGAGCAGGTGACCATGATGACCTGTTTGCAAGACTGGATTAAAAACTAATAATACATTTCCATGTACAGGGTCGGCCAAAAAAATTTCCCAACTTGTTTTTGTCTGAACTTCGTCAAATCTCTAGACAATTTGATAATTTTTTGGTGTACAGATGGCCAGGACGATAAAACTATGTGAAGTGCATTCATTTTCCACCTTACCTAATTTATGTCACTGCGCTACCGTGTAAAACGCAGATGCTCCATATTGTTATTACGTTATGCGGTGATTGTCATTATCAGATTGCTCACCTGTTCAGTGTTCATCATCAATTCGACAGACAGCACCACATGATTTAATAATTTTGTGGTATTAAATGTTTTACCTTGAAAACAGCAGATAACAAAATACCTGATAATTACCTCAAAACATGTCTTATCTCTTGAGTGAGTGCAGTTTGATCGTTAATGCCACTATCAGAGTGGTGTCGTGTCTAAAACGTTGTGTGCATGTATATGTGGCACACTTTGGGCATAAATGCGGATAATTTAGAAACAAGTTGTTACACAAACTTATAATTCTGCTAAATAAATCACATTTCAGTTTATTGTGTGTTTTATTAAGTCATTAGATCTTTTACTGGGACAACAACTTAGCATTATGCGACAATTTGAAGCATCTGCGTTTTACCCGTTAATGGGTTGACGTAAATTAGGTGAAGTGGACGGTGAGTGCATTTCACACATTTCTTCGTCTTCACCATCTATGTGTGCCGACAATTATCAAATTTGGCATAGATTTGACGAAGTTCAGACAAAAACAAGTTGGAAATTTTTTTGGCCCACCCTGTATTTATGAGGGCTGCAAGCTGAATAACTGACGAAGGTGATGATATGTTTTGGACTCTTAGCAATGAATTTTCAATCATAATCAACTGCTAGTTAATCATTAACTTTTTTCATAGTTAACTGTTAATTTTTTCATTTTTTCTGCATTGACTCCCAATTGATAAACGCATTGAATTCAAACTTGCCACATTGACGTACAACATTCTCAACAACTCTCAACCTGCTTATCTACGTTCTCTGCTCAATTATCACACTCCCACACGTTCTCTGCATTCTGTCAACACCAATCTTCTGTCGTTTCCATGTGTCCGCACAACCTTTGTCTCCCGCGGTTTTAGCATTGCAGCCCCTGCAGTCTGGAACTCACTACCATCTAGCATCCGCAGTTCTACCTCTGCAGACATTTTCCGTCGCCTCCTTAAAACTCACTGCTTCCAGCAGGCCTACTGCTCCCCCTAGCGGCTCAGCCAAGTGCCTCAGATTCGGCCACTAGCTGACATTGTGCACTTTAAATATGCAT
>Ga0209454_1002032_pt1 | contig 13347 bp, 9 predicted proteins | sample WorMetHERISLAND1_2_FD_187400 | JGI IMG/M metagenome (GOLD analysis project Ga0209454, IMG submission 187400) | Marine gutless worms symbiont microbial communities from Max Planck institute for Marine Microbiology, Germany - Olavius geniculatus... | ecosystem: Host-associated > Annelida >...
GGGGAAGGGGAAAGGGAAGGGAAGGAGAAGGAAAAGGGGAAGGAGAAGGGGAAGGGAAATGGGGAAGGGAAGGAGAAAGGAAAGGAGAAGGAAATGAGGAAGGAGAAGGGAAAGGGGAAACAGAAGAGGAAGGATAAGGGGAAGGAGAAGGAAAAGGGGAAGGGGAAGGGAAAGGAAAATGGGGGAGGGGAAAGGGAAAGGAAAATGGGAAAGGGAATGGGAAGGATAAGAAAAAGGGGAAGGAGAAGGGGAAGGGAAAGGGAAGGTGGAAGGAAGATAGCTTATGAAATGTTGGACGGACGGACGCACGGACGCACCTACGCACGCACGGACGGACGGACGGACACAAAGGTGATTTTATACTCTGTCCAATGCTGCTATGCATAGCATTTGACAGACAATAATGTGACTGCGAGTAGTCTAGTTCTGCGATTTAAGAATCGGTAGTATTTTTTCATAGTTTCTGCTAACGTTACTGTTAGCACACTTTCTTTCCTCCAATGAAGTCTGGCGCCATCCGTAAGCTCACCCGTGAAGCTTTAATGCATTAATGCAATTTTTTGCGGCAGGGATATGACGGGAGTCAACTCGGGCGAGCTGTACATGTCTTTCAAGTCCATCTTTCAAGACGTTCGCGACGCGGTCGATTTCGTTCATATGAACGTGAGTCTGTTTATTATCCGCAGGTTGAGGAGCTTCGTAGGCAACAAATGTCTGTAAAAATAGACGCATAGGTCGAGAAGCACACTTAACAGAAACCAGTAGAAGTGACGTAGGCAAGACCTTTTCAGACCAAAACTAAGACCGGATTTTATTGAAAACCAGGACCAGGAATTTTTTTCACAACCAACGCCGATACTGACGTGTCAAGACCAAAACATTTACTGGGTTGAAAACTTGATCACTGATAGAAACGACTGACAACAGAGATCCTTAACTTTCGTGCATGACTGCTTTATAGGTCCGAGCGGTCTGCAGATACACTGTATATAAATTATCGGTATGTCAATATATTTCGGTTGTTGCGGTTCAATCAAACCTCGCTCGGGTTATTTACGAGCAACCTTGAGCAAGTTGCTAACCTGTGTGCTTAGGCCAACTCAGTCTCCTACTCTCAGCGGGACGGGAAATAAGTAGCAGTTTACGGACTACAGGGTGAAAGCCTAGCGTTGCTCATTGGGTCGGTGGTATGGTTGCTGGCTGCACTGCAGGTTCAGTTATTCGCTGATGCGGGCAATGGATGACCGCATAGTGCGCTGTGGTATTATTAGCTCGTGCCAATCAGCTGCCACTTCTGAAATTGTAGAATAGAATAAAATTTTAAGTACAAGCTGCTTTGTAGCTTGTACGCAACGAGTGGCATTGTAGTTGCGGTGTTTGTAATAACAGGGGAAGCTGAAAGACACGACACTGGCGCGTATGGAAGAGTTGGTCGTCAAAGATGCGAGACTTCCCGTTCTACTAGACAGGTCAGACACTATTTACTTGGCGCAATATCACATGCCAGTAGGCTTGCGACTGCCAGCGGACAGACGGACACGCATGCAGACCGAGTCGGTTACAGACACGTTGTCTGACAATAAGGGTCGCTTATAGCTTGCAGCGTCGCTGGCAAATATCGCTCGTAAACATTTATACGATTATGCATGCACTCAGTATTTTAATTGTGTTAATTTTAAACCACACTGACTTTTTGTGGCGTTTTGTGGTTTTTTTGTCACTACACCTTAATGTTGTGCGTTCAACCCTCGTTTGTAACGTTGTACTTTGGGCACAAGTAACAAAATGTCACCTATAGATTTTTACGTGAATTATCTGTTTGTGTGTGTGTATTCTGGGTCGCGTTAGGTTACGTTCTCAGGCCAAGACATTTCTCCTGACCAACAGCAAATACTTCTACACCGATGTACGTGCGTTTTTATTCACACTTTCAATAATTTTATGTGTTTTTTTAATGATTTTCTGTGAGATTTTTTTCATCTGTCCGTCTGTCTGGCTCGTACCGGCTTTGAAGTCAAAAATTAAAACGTAGTAAAACCAGCATCGATGAGAACCTTTATCGGGGCGCTAGTAACCTGTGTGAAAATTTTCAGTTTTGAAAGTCAGAGGCTAGACGGTTGCATAATGTGTCGGACTGGGCCGACATATTTTAGTTATACTCTTTGCTAAGTGAAAGTTAAATTATTGTTTTTACTTTACGTAGGTCTGTAAACTGTAAAAGCTTTTTTTGCCATAATCACCATAATAGTTTTTAAAATGTAATTTTTTTCACTTCGTTAGCCTTATCCAGCTAAACTTTTTTCTATAACATTCTCATTTAGCTCGTCTTCGTCGTTTTCACCTCCGCACTTTTTGCCTTTGTCATTTCTTCGTCTTTTCAGTTTACTCTTGTCTAGTATTTTATATGTATGCCAGTATAGGCGGTCCCGTAAGCGTTGTGTTGTCAACTTGTCATGAGGTCTCTCCGTCTGTCCGAGCATCTGTGCGTTCGTCTGTCATATTCTTTTTTTCTATCTCATACGTGCATGAACATATTTTCTCCAATTTTTTTCGACATTTTTGTCAGCAGTACATTTTTGGAAAGGATGAAGTATTTAGGTTTTGGCACGAAAAGGTCAAAGGTCAAGGTCACAGCCTGTGTTGAAAAGCAGTCGGAAGCATACATGTGTGACGTCTGTGCATACGTCCAGTTTAGTAGGCCTATAGAAACGCTGCGGTGTATTGTAGCAAATTATGAGTTACCTGCTCAACGATGGAGAAAAGGTTCAAAATTTACAAAGTTTAACGTTAAAATTTTTTTTACGTTTCATAACATTTTTACCGTACCGTCAAAGTTGAATTTCACTAATCAGCTGTTTTTGTGTGCTTTGGCTCGTACTTGACTTTGGCAATTGGCATGGCGCAGATCGAGATTTCAAGTTCGAACTAAACTAATCTAGCCTAATTATCGTTTATGTTGACATACATCACTAATCGTTATTAATTTTATAAGCTTACCATCTGACGATTTTTCGGCTAACTTTCGTAGTTGTAATATTTTGTTGTTAAACTTCTTGTTCATGTTGAATTTGGTTATTTTACCATGAAATATGTCTTCTAGTAAAATTTTTACGAATTATGATAGGATTGGCGATAGAAACGTTTAAACACAGACTCCTTTCCATGCAGGGTCTCAGAAATAAGGGAACGCCTTATTTCTTGGAATGAAGAGAGGGAACAACGTTCCTCAGCGATCAGTGCACCCTCAGTTTAAGCAATGCGTGTATGTAGTCATAATATTGAAGTTGCGTTTTGACTGATGTTCAATGACGAATGCTGTTTTTAATGACGATACTAACCCAGTTACGGGAGCGTTCTTTCTCCGTCCGCCATCCAAGTATTTGGAATCATTTCGTTCCACGTCAGGAACCTTCGCTTTGCTCCGGTTTTTTTTTCAAAATTAAGACTTAGGCTTTACCACCGCGTTACTCGACTGCAGTTTAGGCATTGTGCTGCACTGTCCGTTATCATCAATCAGATCTAATCTAATGATTAGGGTTACGATTATTGTTGAATACATATACATTCATCATCATCATCATCAGAACGCGTAGTCGGCGGTGGACCGATGCGCTCTTCACCATTCACGATCATCAGCGCTCTCCAGGCCTCCCAAGCAGTTAAACGTGTCGCCGCTTTCAGAACGTCACGTGACCAGGTACATCACAGTCTTCCTGGCTTTCTTCTCCAGCCAGGATGTGGTACCATGCCGGCATGTGACTCAACCGATGCATGAAGGACGTCATGTGCTGGAGTGCCTTCTGGCAGGCGTCTGACATGTCCGAACAGAGCCAGTTTTCTGTCATTGATGACTGCACGTATGTCTGGTAGACCTGTCTTTTCGGTGACTGCCGATCGAGTTGGTTACGAAGTCTGACCACTAGATGCCTAGAATGCGGCGCTAGCACTGCTTGTAGTCTTTTGCCATAAGCCTTGAGGATGGTCAATGTGTCAGCTCCACGAAGAAAGGATGATTGGTCACAAGATGTGTATATTACGATTATTGTTGAATACATAGGCCTATACATTAGCTGTGAGTTTCTCGTCATTTTAGTTTGAACTCAGAAATTAGTTTGAAATTGAACATAATTAATCATTCAATTTACGTTTATTTCAGACGCACAAGTCCACAGACTAGCTACACAATAAAAAGAAATGAAATAAAACAAAAATTAATTATACTTGACATACTTGACATATTTCAAAAAGTTAGTATTTCTGTATATCTTTATTTTATCGTTCGTACTAGCAAAAATTAATATTCTGTTTGACTTTTAACGGTCAATCGCGTGATTAGTCGTTAATTTGCGCGTGAATTGCGTGCAGGGTCGCGATTGGTTGTCGTACTTCGACTACATCTTGGTAGACGCCAACAAGCCGAGATTCTTTGCTGAGGGCAACACTCTTCGTGAGATCGATACGGTGAGTTAGCCTATCGAGTGCTTGTTAAAAAGCAAACCCCAAACTTCCAGAAATTTTCTACCTTTATCACATTATTAGCTTTTTGTGAAAATTTGTTCGCTAGCCAAATTAGCAATAAACCTGAAAAAGACTGATTGTAACAGATTTTGTAATCCCATCACATCCTAAACGCGTATTTAAGTATTTTCTAAAGCTGACCGTATTTCACAAGGTAGTGTAGCAACGCATTGCAAATGTGATGGGATTTTTAGTGATGGATAATTGCAAATTTGACGCAGAGTAAGCATGCATCGGTAAACTAATTTTAAAAATAGGTAAACGTATGACGTACGATAACTTTGGGACCTACTTTTTACTAAGTTTATTCTGTGTCTATCAGCGTCAATTAACATAATGTAATGAATTTGCGCTGACATTAATTGTATTGTGTCAGTCAATGCACTTTTTATTTCAACTTAATCTTAAAAATTAATAGTTAATTTGAATAAATTAGCTGATTATGTAGGCGGCTTACAGTCGGGGCTTGCCGTTTAAGGCGATCGATCGGTCGATCGCTTTAATCGATCGCCTAATTGCTTGCCAAGCTCAATCGATTTTTATGCGCGATAGCAGAATGCTTCGCGCCTTAGCCATGGCCTGGGCGTCTGTCTGTCTGTTCGCAACACTGCTGTACTGTATCAAAACGGTGCAAGCTAGGATCACGAAATCTTTACTATTGGCTGCCCCAACGACTCTAGTTTTTTGGTGACAAAATTTTGTGCCCCTGGTGAGGGATTCGCCTCGAACGAGGGCATCAAAAAGGAGTACCCCCTAAAAAGACCCTATTTTGCCGCTATTGGCTCGTTAGTGTGAAAACGGTTGCAGATAGGTACAAACATGCTGCTTATCATAATGATCACTGGCGACAGGCTTTTTACATGCATCAACATCGATGACCTTGAACGACCTTAAACCCCCAAAAGGGGTTTTAGTGAATTTTTCGCAATGTTTGGCTGCAGCGCACATTTTAAAAGTGAATTTTGACAAAGTGCCTAAAGATAGACCAAGACAACCTACATATGAAATTTTCAACATTAAACGCTGATTTTAGCAGTCCAAGTCCAGACCCCCTTACGTTCAAGGAGGCCTGCGCGTGAAAAAAGTTACCACTCTAAAAAGTAGTTATTTTACTGATATTGGCTCGTTCAGTATAAAAACAGTTGCAGATATGCACAGATATTTTGCCTATCAAAACAAGCACTACTGACGAGCTTCTTAGAGGTGTCAACATCGATGACCTTGAATGACGTTGAACCCCCAAAATAGGGGTTTTAGTGAATTGTTCGCGATTTCGGACTGTGACACACATTTTAAGACTGAATTGCGTCGAAATGGCTGGAGTTAGACCAGGACAACTTGCGTATGAAATTTTTTTAGCATAGAACGATCCAAGTTTCGACATCTTAAAATGAAGGAGTCATCTATACAGAAGCTTCAAATTTGAGTACTCTTTCAAGACGCATTAATATCTTATTGCTGTACATTGATTGCCAAGGTGGCAGGACCACTGCTATCGCGCGTCACGTGTACTTGTAAATTACTTGTAAAGTCAGACAGCCGGTAAACAACGTGTCTCACGATGCTGCAAGCGCGGCACACGACGTACTGCGGTCAGACAGACAGACAGACAGTCAAACAACACAGCAGTTGGCAATAAGGGTTGGTTATTGCTTGCCACGTTATGTTGCATGTTTTTTTCTTGTATAATGTATAGGCAACGAGTGAGCAGAAAATTGGCGTGCACACTGGCCCATTGAGAACTGGACACGTATACTCGGGAGGTAAGCCCTTACATTAATCAGTCTCAAACAAGGATCCTCGACATTATCGACTGTAACTTGAAGAAAGTCAGATTGTAATAATTTTCGTACGAATATTTCCGACAGAACTGGCCATCAAACGACGATCCAAGTTCGCACCTTATCAAACATGTGCGTCTGCACTACCTGGGGAAAACGGAGCACGCGAAGTAGGAGTTGAAAAAAATAAAAGCGTCAAAAACATCCGTCAAAAACAAACGTTGGGTAAAGTGAGAACTTCAGTGAATGGTCAATTGTATAAAAAATATTCGTACCAAAAAATATTAAAAATTTTAAATTTGTAAATCCTTCTTCAAGTTACAGTTGATAATGTCGGCGATCCTTTTTGAGACACAGATTTATCCATGTACCCACAGTAGCCTACTTGCATGACGGCGTCGGCTTGCATGATGTAGGCCTAGTGGTTAACGCGTTGGTCTCGATTAACGAATAAACTTGTTGTACTCCGGTCCCACGTAGAGCAGAGATGGAAGTGGATCATCTTTTGTGATCCATGACCCAAGTGACCCATCGCAAACTTGGCCCATGATCCACATGACCCATGACCCATGATCCATGACCATTACATCATTTCGTTCTACGCATGGGACTGGAAAGGGCGCGGCATGATGGTACATGGACAACCCTCATTATTCTCGGTCTTGAGAACCAAAAATTGTAGACTAAGACTAAGCCTCCATCTATGATAAAAAGTAAGCCTACGCTAAATAGTGACCAATCGTAGAGAAAAACTAGAGTAGGCAGCCTGGTATTAAGATTAAAAAAAACAAAAAATGCAGTGCAGTCCGTTGACAAAAAACAAATTTTCATACACAAGTTTGGGCCTGTCGTGAAGATTTGTTTGTGTCAGAAAATTTTTGCCCCAAAACGCAAAACCTGGAAGAAAAAAATCCTCCATTCTGGAGAAATTCAGAGCAAACTGAAATTGTGAGCACCCTTATTTTTTTCTCTCAGAAATGTTCCAGCTGTCTGGCAAAAAATAGCAACTTCATGCAACGCCAACATTTTTGGGCCGCGTTAAACTGTGAGCTTAAAGGTCTGGTTCTTTGGTACGTTGTGTCTGTCGTTTGTCTGTCTCTGTCTGTCACGAATGTTAAGCGTTGGTCTCACCAAAAAAACTAATTACACGTATAATTAGCCATGCGGTGGATACTCATGTGCAAAGTTCCAGTGCTAGTGCAGTGATCCAGTGGGAGGAGAACATTTTTAAATTTGGGGTTGAACGGAGAAAAGTGGGAAAATGTGCATTTTCAATCGATAACTAACCGTATCTTAGAAGCGGTGAAATATAGAGCCAAGGTTGCTGGTATTAATCAGTGATAGGAAGTCGCACAAGCCCTTTTACACGACATGAAAATCATTGACCTTAGATGATCGCAGGGGGTTAGCTATGGTACCGTAGAATAGGGCGATGACGACTTCCTATAGGCTGTCAATAGAAACCATGTTTCCGTCTGCAGCGGTTTGGCCGCAATTTTTAATAAAAGGTTTCAATTTAATGGTCACCGTATCTCAGAAACAGTCGGTCCTCCTAGTGACAGCTGGGCTTTTGTTAACCCACGACATCGCCGGTTACGTGTTATTTCGCTATTTTGTTTTGGTTGCATTACATTAAAACATGTAGGTAGTATATTTAAAATTGCAAGCTACTGCGCAGTTATTCATCATGGGTCAATGGGTCACTGGCAGTGACCAATGACCCATGTGACCCATCCAAAAATAGTGACCCATTTGACCCATGACCCATGACCCATTGACCCATTTCCATCTCTGATGATCATGACTAAACTATACTACGCACAGGTAAACCATCTCGGCATAGAACTAACCACCCAGTCAGCTCAGTCTTCCATTCTTCTGCAGAGCCGGATTAAGGCCAAGCTGGGCCGGATGCTATTGTTCAGAAAAAGATTTATTTATTTTTGACATTTGAAACCCACCAAGAGGCCTAAGACCCTCACCCCTCCCCCGCAACATAACTGGTTATGTAGCATTATAGACCTACTATAACGCAACCATGGCGAACAACCCTTTACAGATGATCAACATTTTTGCAGTTTAATATATCTCCAACTTCAATGTCACACTTGCACCGTATATAAACTGAACAGTTTTTGACGCCCTACAGCAATGCTGTACGGCGTCTATGACACGTGTTGTCGTGTGTCTGTCACTCTGTGCGTTTGTCCGTATGTCACGGATGTACTGTGGCTAAACGTACGAGATAAGGCCTAGTTTGCTATTGATCACTTATACAAAGTTACAAAGTCGCGTATTGGCTTTCAAATGACATGAAAATATTTGACCTTGAATGACCTTGAAGGTCAGTATTGCAACAAGAACTGTATAGGCTGTCACTGTAACGCGTCTTCTCTAGCGACAGCTGGGCTTCTTAATTAATAAAGTAAACGTGATCCAGGGCTGCCAAGTTACCATACGGCCGTTGCGGGTGATAATCCCTTTCTTTCATCTGCCTTTCTCTTCTTTTCCTTTCCCTTCTCTTCACTCCCTTTTCCTTTTGTTTCTTTTTTATCCTTTCCCCTTTTTTGCCCTTACCTCCCTTGTCTTAGAAGTAAGACCCCTTGAATCCAGTAGGGGTTTGCGGAAACGCTGTTAGCTTTCTGAGGGGCTCTGGGGCGAAGCCCCAGCCGAATTCGAATTTGGTGCATTTTGGCCTTGAAATATGACGTCTGGTGGGCCGGTGGCAACAATTTCAAACATTTTTGTTAGAAATACTGAGCGAATTTTAAGCAGTTTAAACAATAAAGACAAAGTGTGACCAAAGTGTGAGACATTCATCGTTAGCGGGTGATTATTGGCTGCACGGGCTAATTTAGGGTGCTACCCTCTCAGCGCGTGTGATTTATTTTCAGACCTGCGTGATCACGTTGATCTTGCATACAAGCATACATGTAGGCTCCATGAATTTGTCTTTGGAGGCTCTCCTACGCCCCCTTCCTTTCTATTTCCTCTCTTTCTTTTCCCCTTTCTTTCATCTTTTTTCATGCCATTCTTTTCTTTTTCTTTTCCCAAATCCGACTAGCAGTTGTGGGGAGCTGTAAGCTCCCTTGGCGGTGTCCGGGGGAGCCCTGGCTGCAAACGCATTTTACGCAGTTTGGGCTCTTAAAAAACACATATCGTGGCAACATTTCATGTCGTTGATGTGCAACGAAAATGGTTGTTACAAAACATTTAGTTTATTCTGTTGCCGTGGGCCTGTTTCACGAATGGGCCGGTTGTTGCAGCATCCTCAGCACCCACTTTAATCTGGCACTGTCCTTCTGCGATTGGTAAATCGATTACCGGCCCGTCTGGCTGGAATTAAGGCTTGGTGTGTTCACTGTGTAACCTCATATGGCAGGTGACGCTCCGTGAGTTTGAGATAGGTTCCCGTGAAAAGGTATACACACTGCACTAAAAAGAGGGGGCCCGGATGTACATTCCAAACGTGACATTATTTACGCTAGGCCGAACACACTTCTTTCGTGCACGGTGTTATGATTGGTTGTTTGTATTTTCGTTATTTTTTTTTAATTTTAAAAGAGAAACCAGGTACAAGTCTCTTCCTGAATATGGGGCTGATTTTTTCACGTGGTGTCTGGACGCGGTACTTAGGGAGCTGCGACGTGTTCTCGTCGCTGATTGGTGCAAAAGGTCGCGACGTGCTCTACTGCGGAGACCACATCTTTGGCGACATCCTCAAGTCGAAGAAGATACGCGGCTGGCGCACGTTCCTCGTGGTGCCCGAGATGTCGCACGAGCTGTACGTGTGGTCAGCACGCAGGGACCTACACCAGCGACTGCAGGCTAGTACGAACACTGCCACATCGCCGTCTATTCAGTCACACAAGGCGATTTCACTCGAGAAATGAAGGAGTGAAGGAAAGGGGTAAATGATGAGGAAGAAAAGTGGAAACGCGACAAAGGGAGAGAGAAATAAGAAACGAAAGGAAAGGTTAACTTGAGCCAGATTTGATTTAAAACTTTGTGATCTGATTTGTGATTCGATAAGAAAAAGTTCGCGATTTGTTTCATTTTTTTCAAACAGCAAATTTTTAATTAGTTAGTGCCTTTTTCTGCACAGATTGCCAAAGCGCATGCGTCGGCTTAGAAATGATTAACTAAATAGCAACAAACACGAGTAACAGTCATTATCCCCCCAAAAGTCACACGTGTCACATCACATCATTTTTATTATAGAATGTGCTCAAAATATTTTCCTTCAGCACGAATGCAAGCGGTGGACGTTGATGTCGCTCGCCAACAGCACTTTCAGTAACCGCTGTCCCAGAGGGGCTCACTCGTGTTGATTTGTCATTTTAATTTATCGACTTTCGATCTCAAAATGAATACGATTAAGGTTGAATGAATTACAAATTTCTAATAATTTTGTGATCTCAGTGATTTTCTGAGCCGATGCATGCGTTATCCAGTATCCGGTATGAATTCATTGCTGTAAACAGCCAAACTGCGACTTTTGCATTTCACAAGGTAGTGTAGCGACAGTATTAAGATAAGGTGGCCACAACTATAGTTATTCGTGTAAAGTTGTTTCATGATTTTGCGCGCCAAAATTATCAAAATCGACCAATTTTTCACAGAGCTAATCAAAAAAAGTGACACGGTTTTTTGAGACACGGGGTACTACTGCCCCTGGCGAATATTGGGGAGTTGAACAACAAACACTGACACAGTCACAGCCTCTGCGTTATAGGAGTTCTGGCTCGCAGGGGTAGGGGATATTTAGTGCAGTGTCTACTTGTGACTCACCAGGAGCAGCACTGATCAGCGATTTCGCGTTTCACTTATACCGAATTACATCGGTCACTTGTTGTAAAAGATGCAAAATTTGAGCTATAAATGATTTGATGTGAGATTTGCCGGTGATGGACTGCTGCAGACGCTGGAGGCCCAACTGAATGACGCATTCATTCACATGGACTCGTCGTCGACCACTGCCCCCGACACGCGCGACCTCAAGGAGGACATTCAGGTCACCTCTTATAAGATCTCTGCTATGTTCATATATCATAATAGCAGTAGTCGAGGGCAACGCGAGGGGACGCCGTTTCCCCAAATATTTTGGGAAAAAACGCAATACAAAACTTCATGTTACCAGATGCAGTTTCCGGGGTTCAAAATGCACTAAAATACGTTTGCGGACGGGGATTAGCCCCGTATCCCTCTGGGAAGCTTACAGAGCGCTTTCCATCTCCCTGGCTGAGTTAAAAGGGGTCTACTTCTATATTACTGCTGCTGTTTTTAACTTTTTCAGTAAATTTGTACTACAACGTTTGCAAGTTTATGTATAGATTAAAGGACAGCTGTTAGTGTTCCTTTCCAGGAGCATTGCTTCCTTCCAGCTCGCCGGTTGTATTATAATGTCAACAATTATTGTTATTTTTCAGCAAATGCATAAATGATTGATGGTCTGACTGGCCGACTAATTAGTTGGTTGATCGTTCGATGTTCTGTTGCTAAACGCCCGCGTGGGTTGTGAATTGACGGTGCAGAAAGTGACACACGAGATAGACTTGGAGTACGGCATCTTCGGCAGTCTCTTCAGATGCGGTACGATTCATTGATTGATTCTGGTCGATTTTTGTCAAGTAACACGCGGCCGGAGCAGGTCACCGGTCGGGAAGGCGTGAACAAGAAGAAAAGTACTTGTTAAGAACCCGGTTAATTATGAAGATGGACTAATGAGATAATATTCTGTGGGTCTCTTCAATTTCAGTTTGATTTGATATATAGGTTTCAACAATCAATGCGGTCTACAGCGTATTATGCGAATGTAACAAGGCATAATACACTGCACTATACACAGTGGCAGATTCAATGGGGGAGAGCGGGGGCGGCCCACTCCCCCATTGACTAGATGCATCTTGAAACTGGTGAAAATTCAGCACGAAAATGCACTATTTTTACTTAAAATTTCAAAAAATTTTCTGGGAAGGGGCATAGCCCCCTCCCAGACCCTTCTCCTTACCCCCGCCTTCCATATTTCAAATTTCTGGATCCGCCACTGACTGTACACTGTGTTGAAACGTACTTATTTTATGACCGTGATCGATGGCGTGTTTTGCCTGGACGCAGGCTATCTGTCGTCTCGCTTGAATGGAGTGAGATTATGGGCACTTAGGCCCTATAACACTCCAGATAGGCACCCTACTATAGTGAAATATATGAGGACTGAGTAGTCCATAATCTCCATTCCCGCTATTTGTGCTTTAATTTCCGTTGTTTTAAAGCCGAATATATAGTCTTGTATGGCGCGACTGGTTGTATGTAGGATCGCGTCAAACGTTCTTTGCCAGTCAGCTCATTCGCTTCGCGGATATTTACGCCGGCACCGTTCTGAATCTGTTGCATTACCCGTTCTGTTACCTGTTCAAAGCACCAGCGATGCTCGTATGTCAACTCTAATGCACCATTGTACATGTAGTCGGCCTACTATAGCAGCAATAGCAGTGGTAGATAGTTTGTAGCAAGCCTACGCAATTACGGGCGCATATCCGGATTTCTTGCAGCAGTCATTTTAACAAGACGCCCAGCTGTCGCTAAGGTGGGACCGACCGTACTGGTTCTCACTGACTTCAAAGGTCATCCAAGGTCGATGATTTGCAGATAACTTAAAAGTCAATATGCGACTTCCTATTAGTGATTAATATAATAACCTAAGCTGTATCTCTCACCGTTTCCGAGATATGGCCACTTATAGCTTGAAACTTTCCATTTCATAGTGTGTCATGACCCTTCAAGGTCATTTAAGGTCAATGCTATATATGTCATTTGAAAGCCAGTATGCGACTTGATGTAGTGATCAATAACAACCTAGGCCTTATTTTGCACCGTTTAGCCATAGTACATCTGTGACAGATGGACGACAAACGGACGGAGAGCCAACAACCACGTCAAAGGGTCGACCTTTAAGCTTACAGCTTAACGGTCAGCCCCAGTGGCGTCATTTCACTAAATCCTTGGGGGGTCCACTCTCTCCCCCTTCCTTTCCCCTCCTTTCCTTCTC
>Ga0209454_1002034_pt1 | contig 13342 bp, 11 predicted proteins | sample WorMetHERISLAND1_2_FD_187400 | JGI IMG/M metagenome (GOLD analysis project Ga0209454, IMG submission 187400) | Marine gutless worms symbiont microbial communities from Max Planck institute for Marine Microbiology, Germany - Olavius geniculatus... | ecosystem: Host-associated > Annelida >...
TACGAAATACAAAGGTGGGTACGATCGTCAGTCCGTGCAGTCAGCGGCCGGCAAACTGTCGTGCAACAAAACAGCATTGAAGCGCTGCACCAAAACAGAAATCCTATTATTAGTAGTAGTAGTAGTAGTTGCAAAAGTTGCAGTTGTAATAGCAATACTAACAGTAAACCAGCAACTACTGACAAACTACTTCACACATTTCTGTCATCATGGCATAGCCCTTGCCAAAAGTTCACCTAGTTCATTTGACAAGCGCAGCACAAGTGCTGAGCAAAGGCAGTCACTGAGCTCTGGACAAACCGATCAGCTTCAGCCTCAGACTGGCAGTGCTCACCATATACATTGCCATACTCAGCCTAAAAGCTGACGCTCATTGTACATCCCACAGAGAGTAGAAAGCCGAGTTGACATGAGTGGCTGGTTATGTACCAAGATGGTTCACCTGCCCATGGACCAGACAGTCACCCATCCGAGTACTAATCAAGGCCAGCGTAGAACAACTTCAATGACCAAACACAGTGCATTACTGCCATGCCTAGCCACCGACCATGACTGTAGTAGTAACTGTTACACAATATAAACTAAGCTGTAAAAATAAATGATCAATTAATCGATTAATAGTTTGAAAAGTGTTCGATTATTTTTTCATGGATTAAATATGCAAGAAATTGAACTTCTTAACATGAGCGCTGGCATCCAGTGCTTTGTACTGTTTGCATAACGTACATTTTGCAGTTCGACCTTGCACACCCTTGTGAACAGACTACTAACTCGACTGGGCATACAGCCTACAGACTGGATCACTGCCAAATTTTATGATTTTGTTTTAGTTTATGAAAGACAATAGCAACCAGTGGTTGAATTCTGCAGTTTTCATAGTCTTTCTGACTGACTATAAAAACTATCCAAAATTAATCAATTAACTGAGTCAAATTATAAACATAAATAAATCGATCAATTTTTCTATAATCAGCACCACTGCAACAGTGCTAACAAGAACAGATACACAGTTGTATGTAGATATACGCAGCAGTTTCTGCTTACGCTGTGTGCGGAGTTGACATCGGCTCGTTGTCTCAGTACCACAAGGATGATATCAGTCTTGGTTTCACAGAGAACCTTCACGGCGTGGTGATGTGACACCCCCAGCATGTTCTGACCATTCACCTACCCCCCAGACACACATACTAGCAGTAGTAGTTGTTGTAGTAGTAGTAGGGACATGATGCCCCAAATTATAGCCTGTCAGAGAATTTTCTTCTTGTCGGAAAATCTTAGTCTAAAAGTACAAAATAACAGGGCTGAAATCCAGCCCTATTTTGGCAGAATTTAAGAGAAAATTAAAACTGTCAGCATCCATTATCTCGTCTGTCGGAAATTTCCAGCTGTCCGTTGGAATACTGCAACTTTATGCCAGCCAAACTTTTAGCCCATCCTGCTAGTAATAAGATAGGTGCACTGCAACGATCATAAGTTAAAGCAATGCAATCATCAAATGAACAGAAACGACCATTCAAATCAAACAAGCAAACGTGCGAATTTTCATCCTATAGACATAACCTAGAGGATTGCAAAATGAGAATTAAAATGGTACTGGCCCGCTATTCCGAAAAGTCCACTGTGCAGATACGCATTACAGTGCTAACATTTGGGTTAAGGTTAGGGTTAGGGTCAGCTTTAAGGTTAGGCTTAGGGTTAGTGGAAATAATAGACTTTCAGAATAGCGGACCTTCGAAATAGCGGACCCGAATCACTAAAACAGAACACTGTGACTAAAATCTCCTGGAAGCCAAAACTCTGACAAAAAAGCTTCATTTATAGAAAATAAACAAATAATTGGACTTGCTGACTAACAACCCTGGGCAAGTTGTTCACACATGTACAGTTTGGTACTGGCCAAAAAGCAGTGATGCTCTCTGGCTGGGAATGTAATCTGTGGGTCGGATGCCAGGTTTATGACTACATCAGCTGTAGACAAAGTATCATAAACTTCTTAAAGGTCCATGGACACCAAAATTAACTTATCACTTTCCTAAAAGAGCACAATTTTCGGAGAATTTCGACAGTAATATCGGCACCCAGTGTTTTGTCAACACGAAGAAACTTACATTTGAAATCAATGATCTACAAGAATGATGCAAAAAAACACGAAGCCATGATGGCCCCTGGTGACATCACTAGCTCAGCCCAAAGACATCATGAATATTAATGGCCTAGCCTAGGTTGATGATGTCACCGGCTATGCCATTAATATTCATGATGCCTATAAGCTAGGCTGATGACGTCACCGGAGGAACTAATAAATTAGAATTTTTCACATAACATATCATAAATTAATTCGTAATGCCGCATTTCGTTTGAAATTGCACAATAATTTCATATATTTATGAAGCCCAAATTGACGTATTATATATACAAAGTTAAACGTCTAATTTAAATCTACATAAATTGCGCGAGTGAGTTTCAAAATGGCGATGGGCCTTTAACTAAACACATCAGAATTATGCATCAGTGAATTACCGAGACGAGTTTATCTCCGACTCTGAGACCAGCCCTATAGCAGTGACTCTCCTCCGCAACCCGAGATACAAATACACCCTATAGACAAACACACACAAATACACCCTGTACACAGACAAAAAATACACCCTCTACACACAGGCAGATGTGTACCTGGTGGTATAAAACCAGCTCTGTAGACAGACGTTCATCTGCAACCCAAAATACAAATACACCCTATATGCACGCACACAAAAGCACCCCATATAGACCCACAAATACACCCTATACACACACAGGCAAACATCTACAGGGTGAAACATAAACCAGATGTGTAGCAATGGCTTTCCTCTACAACCCGAGACATAAATACACTAAATATACAGAGCTGTGTAACAATGACTCCCTTCCGCAACCCAAACTGATTCCTTAGCTCTCAGCCAGACACCGGTTTACACCGCAAAACTGCATCGCACGGTGTGCCTCTTTACACCCCAGCTATCACTGCTACTCACTGCTCCTATACACTGTTGCAGTTGCTGCTGGTGTTGTTGCTGCTGCTGCTACTAGCTACTACTAGGATTACTACCTTGCTTACCTTAACTGTATCAGGCACCAGAATTCAGCTACTTGTCCACACGGTAACAGTGCCGACGAGATGGTGGAACATCTTGTATTCTACTGTCCAGCTCATGCCCAGGCCAGGAGGGACGCTTGGCTAGATGGCAGCTTCACAACCAATCCACGACGCCTCTGGGACTTCCTGGAATAGATTTGGGTGGTGACCCACCCCTGACCGGGAATGAGAGAGAGAGCACACACTGGTTGTTAGTTTGGTACGGTGTTGATCCAGCACCAGTGGCCATGCTAATGCAGAGTGCAGCACCAGGCCATCTACAACTACCACTGCCACTACTACTAAAGGGTGCAACAAAAAAGTAGCCCCCTGTAAAATTTCACATTAAAATCCCAAACGGTTGCTGAGCAAACAGTGAAAAACTTTAGGGGATACTTTTTTGCTGCACCCTGTACAGCACACTCACCTGGTCATTTGACCGGTAGGGTGTTGATCCAGCACCACCGGCGACACTAATGCCCAGTGCAGCCCCCGGTGGTCTCACCACCCTTACAATCACCTCTTCATATTTCTCAGAGTCGCTCGACACGAATGTCTCGGAACATTGATTCTGCGTGACATGCACATCAATTCAATCACAGTTTGTATGGAAAACATTACTACTTACACATAGGTCTGGTATCGATTGATAAAATTTCATCAACTAAACTCCAAAAATTAATTTCAATTAATCGATCAATTTGAACATTTTTTGCAGTCAGTTAGAAAACTACAGAAACTGCAAAACTCGACTATCTGCAGTCGTTATGTTGCATATGCGGTAAGGTGCAGTCATGTGTAGTTAAATTAGTAGTATGATAATAACAGCTTGCTAGATGCAAACTGCAAATCTAATGCTGTACAGTGCACAAACAGTGAAAAATTACAAATCTTGATGAAACTGCCCAGATTAGTAACGTTACTCAAACAATTTTTAAAAGATTAATCAATTATTTAATTTACGCAGCACTAGTTTCGGAGAATAAACTCACAGCCGAGGCATGCGGCAACACAGAGGTCAAAGGTTGAGGGGATGTCGAGGGGTCGAAAGATGACGGCTCGTGGGGTTCAGAGACAATGGTTGTAGGTGGGGGCAGCAAACGAGCCTTCTCCGATGAACCAGCTTCATCAACCTCAGCGACATCTTCACTCCCATGATCATCATGTCTGTCCATGAAGACATCGCTGTGGATCTCATCATTTACTATCAGCGCTGCTGTGTCATCCTACAGTGCACAACATCCACCGTCATTTGGAAACAGCTCAATAATCCGAACGTTCAATAGTCAGCAGGTTTGCTAGTCCGAAAGCTTTAGAGTTGTGACGTTGACTCAATCTCCATATTTCCTCTCAACAAAGAGTAGAGTTAGAATTAGGGCGAGGGTTAAAAATAATGAAAACGCATGTTGCAGTATACACCTTCGAAATATTGAACCTTCGGATTATAGACACACCCCTATCATTTTGACAACAAAATCACAAAATGAGAAAGATTATGTATAGACAGCTAGGTACATCATGTAGAAACTTATCCTCATGTTCGATGCTTTGAGCCAGTGAGAATTAAACCCAGTTAAACTAGCATACAGTTCAAGTCAGACAGATGGCTGGTTCCATCAACTTTTAACTGACTGGGTCAGCATGCCAGCAGTCCTGACAACAGAGCCTACTGTTATGCACAACTCACTGTTTCTTCCCTAACAATAGCCGAAACAACTACCAGAACTCATTCTGCCTACCACAGACAGATGACTAGGCTGCGTGGCTTGGTCGAATATAAAGATGGTATACCGGCAAACGGTCGCCCATCTCAGTACTAACCCAGCTCAACGTCGATTAACTTTGTGGATGCAACCAACAATGTTACCGTGCAGCTAAGCCAATGCCTGATTTAACAAGCACCAAAGTAACGTGGTAAAAATAGCACCACTGATTGATGCTGGCACCTTATGAATTATAAATCATATTTTTTCATACGTCGAAAGCAACAAAATGTTTCGACTAGGTGTCTGGTCCCCTAATTGACCCCCTTTCCCCAATGTGTCAGGGATACAATGTATCACTTTATGCCACATGCGCATCTGCCAATGGCATCTCAATCTGTCAAACAATTTAACAAGGGTGCACGCTTGTGACAGACAACAGACAGAAATAAACTATGCAACAGTGATTCCACCTCAAAAGTATTGCATGCACCACAATTCATAAGGGAAATGCTTTCACCAGCTTTTTCCAAAGAATAATGATAATAACAACAACAACTACTACTACTACTATTACTACTGCTACTACTACTAGTACTACCGTGGTAGACTGTCGCGGATCACTGTCGTCTGAAGCTGCGGACGCCGAGTGCTGGTTGCCGCTAGCAACCATCGCTAGGATACGGCGAACTTTCTCCGCCTCTGACTCCGATGACTTGCCCGAGGCGCCCGACGAACTGATACGCTTGTTCTTGAGATGGTGCGGAGTGTCCCGTCTCTGCAGCCGCCGAGGTCCCTCGTCCTTCTCCGTGAAGTCCTCAGACAGCGAGAAACCTACTCTACGAGTTCTGCCTGCCCCCTCATCCGCATCATCCTACGACAGACCACCACGTAACTACTACTACACTGTGTCTCAAAAACAGTATCCCCAACATTTTTGACTTTAACTTGAAAATCAATTATCAGATTTTAATAATTTTTGGTAAAAATATTCCTGACGCAATCTGCCATCAAATAACTGTTCAGTTTCCCACCTCACCCAATGTTTGCTTCTGCACTATCTAGGGAAAGCAGATCAAGCAAAATATGCATTAAAATAGAAGAAAACCTGAAAAAAACATGCCCACCATTATTGATCATGCCTTAAATAAAGATTAGCAGATTTTAATAATATTTGGCACAAATATTTCCGACACAACTGGCTATTAAATAAATGTTGTAGTTTCCACTTCATCCAATGTTTGCTTTTGCACTACCTGGGAAAAGCAGAGCAAGCATAATACGTCTTAAAATAAATGAAAAAACGTCAATAAATTCCATCTATCCTAATTTGTCAGCCCCAACTACAGGTCTTGCAGCAGAGTGTCTACCAGATGAAGTTTAGGAATGCTGGTAAAGCCTGGATTGGTCTGGAGCAGAACATTATCGATACTGCTGTCAATGAATGGAGAAAGTGTCTCCTTGCCTGTGTTCGCATAGTGGGCCAACACTTCAAGCAATTTTATTGTAAGCAGTTGAAAAATGGACAACTGGATGAAATGTCAGCCACAGTGTCAGAAATGTGAACAAAATGTGTTTTTACAAGTTGTGTTAATTAAGCAATCACATCGCATTGGATAAAAAAGTGATACTGCACTGGTTGTGCTCTCCCCAGGTAGTGCAGAAACAAACGTTGGGTGAGGTTGGAAAATGAATGGTCATTTGATGGCAAGTTGTCAGGAATATTTATACCAAAAATTATCAAAATCTGATAATTGGTTTTCAAGCTACAGTCGAAAATGTCGGGGATACTTTTTTTCAGACACAATGTTCTACTGCTGCTGCTGCTGCTGCTGCTGCCACTGCTATTAATGACAATAACTGTTAACACAAACCACCATCACACGTTTTATCTATGTACGATCAATTACTGTTATTGATGCTGTGCATTTTAACGATAATTCGCACAAACTATCTGCCAAAAGCACACATTTTAAAAGGGTATTACCTATACAGAGGATAATCCTTGAACGCAAGAAGACAAAAATTTAATCTAGTGAAAACTGCATTTAATGCTAAAAATTTCATGAAGACGATAAAAAATGCAGCTGTACTTACAGATTCAGCATTGTCATCTGCTGTCGTGATAACAAGAGGCATCTCTTCAGTTCCATCATGCTCATCATCATCATCATCACTACTACTAGCAGCAGCAGCAGGTATAGTAGTAGTGCATGGTTGGGTGGAGTTGATGTCATCATGATCACTGTCGAAACCAGAGACAAACGTGACAGTTGCCGGTACAGCAGCAGTAACAGCAGTTGCAGTAGAAGTAACATTCTCCGAAGGTGTAAATGGTTCTTCAATCTCTACAGCTGGGTTAGCATCGCCTACACAGCATGTCCACACTACTACTACAGCCGCAACAACAACTATTACTACTACTAACTACTACTACAACACCACTTCTACAACTGCTGCTGTTACTACTACTACTACTGACCAGCGTCGCCATTGAAGTCTGGCTGAGATGGAAGTAGTTCATCATCAGAAGCTGACAACTTCACATCACGAGATGGCATGAACGAAACAATTGCAGGCTACATACAACATCACTCAATATCTATCAACCAATCAGTTGAACAATCAATCATTTACTAGATAAATTAACAAGAATCCCAGCTGTCGCTAAGGTGAAGCCGACCATGCTGCCTACATCCAAAGCCTAGCGTCCGACTTCCAATCACAGAGAGAAAGCAATTTCTCAAGAAATGACACAGTTTCATGCATGCCGCTGTTGAAAGCTACAACGAACGCTAGTATAACAGACTCGATACATCGATTTTTTTGTTGTAAAACTTGTTTAATAAGGTAGATAAGTGTTAATACATACACTTCTAACCTGTTTAATCAAAAGTAACTACAACTGCAGTGCAAAATAAAAATAATACACATTCTAGCAATATAAAGTAAACAGTATAAACATGTTACAAAGTAAACCAAACATAACATAAGAAGATAATCTTTTACTTTGACTGACTGGCTAGTGGCAATGCACAGGTGGCGCCAATTTTTCTCAGACTAAAAATGCCTTGCTAGGGAAGATGTGCTACAGCCCATACAGTTGCTGTTGCAGTACTGACCTTCAAAATCATTAAAGGTCGATGATTTTCATTTCATCTGAACGGGCGTATGCAATTTCCTGTGAATGATCAATAGTAACCTAAGGCTATATCTCTTGCCGTTCAGCCACAATAGCGCAAGGTCATCCAAGGTCAATAATATTCAATTTCATATAATCTGAAAGGGCATATGCCACTTCCTATTAGTGATTAATAGTAACCTTGGCCCTACTCTCACCATTTCCGAGCTACAACCATTTACAGCTTGAAACTTTCCATTGAAAATTGTGGCCAAACCACTGCAGATGGAGACATGGTTACTACTGACAGCCTATAGGAAGTTGCCACTGCCCTATCAGATGGTACCATCGCAGACCCCCTACGACTTACCACTTAGCCACAATACCACACAAATGGCACTGCATGATGCATTATGACGCTTCAAGGTCATCCAAGGTCATCGACTTTATATGTCATTTTAAAGCCATAATGCAACTTCGTATAAGTGATAAACAGCAACCTAGGCCCTATCTTGCACCATTTAGCTACAATACATCCATTACAGACAGACAGATGGACAACCACGACAAAGGGCCAACCTTTAAGCTTACAGCTCAGCGGTCAACCAATAAATCAATCAATGCATCAATTAGTTAATCAATCAGCAAACGCTTATATAGAACCACAGTGCACAAAATGCCAGAAATGCATCAGGAGTGCACAAATTAACTCAAAATTAACTCGACAAATTCTACTTCTACACTGTGTCTCAAAAAAACATCACCAACATTTTTGATTGTAACTTAAAGAGAAAATTATCTGATTCTAATAATTTCTGGTGTAAATATCCCTGATACAACTTGCTATCAAATGACCATACAGTTTCCCACCTCACCCAATGTCTGCTTCTGTACTACCTGGGGAAAGCAGACCAAGTGAAATATGGCTTAAAATATACAAAAACTTGGACAAAACATCCCCAATACTATCAATCGTAGCTTGAAAAAAAATTAACAGATTTTAATAATTTTGGCACAAATTTTTATAACACAACTGGCTATTGAATACTTGTTTAAGTTCCCACCTCATCCACTGTCTGTTTCTGCACTACCTGGGGAAATCTGACCAAGCAAAATACGCGTTGAAATGAATGAAAAAACGTCCATAAATTCTACATGGTTCCTACTACTCTGCAGAATTCATTTTCCCTGATTTTTCCCTGACTTTCCAGGACAAAATGAATCGTTTTCCCTGACTAATTTGTTCACGTGAAATACCAATGTTGGTTTTCAATTGCTTGCAATCATACTAAAAACAAGAGCGGCGGAACAAATTTAAAAGTGGAGATATAAATAATCTGCGAGCGAAGCGGGCAGAAAAAAATTTAAACTCTTGTACGCAGTTTGTGTACCATAATTCAAATTTTTTCCTGCACCTTTGTTAACTTTTACACCCTGGTACTTTGATTTTCACTGACTTTCCTTGACTGTAGGAACCACGATTCTATCTATCCACATCTGTGGACCCCGACAACCAGTTGATTACAAGGTTTGACTGTCATGCAGCAGCTTGTCTACCAGAGAGCATTAGGGAATGTTTATGAATTGAAGAAGCAACTGGTGAAGTCTAGATTAATCTGGAGCAGAACATTATTGACACTGCTGTCATTGCGTGCAGAAATCGTCTCCGTGCCTGCATTTGCACAATGGGTTGACATTTCAAGCAGTTTTATTGCAGGCAGTCTAATAAAGAACAGTTAGATGAAATGTCAGCCAATGTGTCAAAAATGTGAACAAAATGTGTTTTTGTGCATTATTTGGATTAAGTTATGATACCACACTGGATAAAAATGTAATATTTTGTTGGTTCTGCATTCCCCAGGTAGTGCAGAAGTACATGTTGGGTAAGGTGGAAAACTGAATGATTATTTGATGGCTAGTTGTCTCAGGAATATTCGTACTAAAAATTATTAAAATCTGATCATTCTTGTTCAAGTTACAGTGGAAAATGTTCCGGATGTTTTTTTCAGACAGTGTATAACAGACAGATTACTAAAGTTATTCAGACCCTGTCATCCTGAGGGTCGTGTGGTATAAAATGACCATCGATCTCTTTGTTCAATAGTTTGCTGTGACGTGATCGCAACTCCTTCGGATGAGGCGTGTTATGTCGTACAAACGTACTCTGTCCACGCACATATATTATACATGAAATTAAATTAAATATCGAAGACAAAATTCAACGAATAATTGTGTACAACTAGCTTCTCTTATGAAGTATGATGGAGACTACTGCATGGAACAAAGGATTTTCAAGATTGTGCTAACTACGGGTGTCATTAAAATTTACCCCAAACCAGCCATTGTTGTTCAAAGATAAAATCGACTAAAGCTTGGCTTTCTACAAAAATGTCTCTAACATCATTCAACCAAACGTGGCATTTTCACATTCGCACATTTAAATGGCATAATTTAAATTATACCATAGCCGACCCTTGTTGCCATGGTAACAAAATTTGGTAAATAAACGGCAATAACTACATTAGCAAAAGGGATGACACTCAGATCCTTGCACCAATCTTCATTACCCATCCGGAGATATTCTGAGAACAGTGAATAAAGCTGTGACGATAAAACTACACATAAAAATTTGGACACAAGATCGACTAAAAAACAGCAAATCTTATAGCAGAAAACTTCATCGGTGAATCTGGAATTAAACACATGATAATTTAGTCCCAGAAACATTCTTGCCATTTTTGGGTGTTGACTCATATCACCCTTACATAGCTTATTGTAAACTGTAAAATTTTTTGCTATAATCACAGACAAATTTACTCGACTTGCAACGAATCAAATGCATATGATCCAGCCATCTACTCTTCTGTGGCACTAAATCTAATAAAACATTGTCAGTTTCAATCAGTGCTGAGTTGTGGCACTATGAATAGTCCTAATTTCAATTTTCATAATCTCTCATAAGTCAGATTTAATCAAATAAACACACTCAACAGGGTGACCAATGACCAGGTTCATAGACACTATGCAATTCCGTCACAATTTGCGGCACTCCTGACCATTTTAACTGGTGCTCAAGATCAATCAAACTGTTGAGTTTATATTCGATGACTTAACCAACATTCAGCAATAAATAGCATAAAATTATTGGCATAGAGTACTAAATGAGCAATACTAATAATCATGTTTGTGCAATTTTTAGACAAGTTTTTAAGCAATTTTCCATAACAAAACTATTTCCCTGAAGATACCCAGATTTTTACCATAACCCTTAACATTTCCGTGGCATCTGTAAAATTCCCTAACATCTCCCGGCTTTCCCTGTTTTTGAGAAAAGTGGTCACCCTCCTTCAAGCCAGAGCTAGCAAGAGCAGAGTTACATTTGTCGAAATGACTGTGTGCCAAATATAGCAGTGATAGACAGTAATTTATGACAATTTACTGTACGACAAAAATAGCAGTGACTGCTAATAGCAACTACAAATACGACAACTACAACTATTACAACTACTACTACAACTAACCTCTTCATTGTCGTCCAAGTCATCATCTTTGGCTGTGGCAAGTCTAACGACTGTAATGTCAGTAGCAACTACTAATACTACTACTACTACTACTATGACGACGACCAATACTACTACTACAACAACAACTACAGCAACTATTACCACTAACCTCTTCAATGTCGTCCAAGTCGTCGTCCTCGGCCGTGGCAAATCTAACAACCGTGGTATGGGTACCTGGTTCCACTCCACCCCCTGACCAACTCAGCTGACTGTCAGCCTCCGTAGCTATACTCCCCTTCAACAGGTTCTCTACAACAGTGTAGTAGTAGTAGAAGCAGCAACATTAGTACAACAGATTAGTCTCCATTTGTCTTTTAAAGTTATTATACAATTCAAATGATGCCACTGGCACTCCCACTACTACTACTACTACTACTACACCGCGTCCCAAAATTAGCGGCCGCCCTTGCTTCAAACACACCTTATACAGTTTGCAGTTCATGAACTTCAACGACACTGTACACTGCACTGATGTAACATTAATTACCATCACAGCTATTATGACATCTGCATCTTACTGTGTTTTCTCAGTGTAATGCCATTATGACGTCAGTGTTTGTTTACATTAAGGTTATGTTCAATGCATTGCTACTGACAAAGGGATCAAGCAGCAGCATACCCACCTTAGACTAAAAGCTTGCATCGAGGCCAAAAGTGGCCACTTTAAGCTCAAACTTTACAGACTAGTTCAGAATGATTGTCGCCCTAAATGTTTCAAATTTTATAACAATCTGTCAGATTAATGATTGTACACTAACTTATCTGTAGGGGGTCGCTAAATTCGAGACACAGTGTACTACTGTACTACTACTACTGCTGCTGCTGCTGGTAGTAATAGCGGTAAAAGCCCAAATTCCATTACACCGACTTTCATCAAGACTTCCCCACGGAAAAAGTCGTGGACACAAATCATGAAAGTCGCGGACACAAACCATCTCGACATGTTGAGATGTTTGCGTCAAAATCTGTGACAAGTCCGCGACAAACTGTTTGCGTCGCTCTACTGGAATTCAGTCCGTTGCAATGCATGGGGAAAGTCGGCAACAAGGTCCGCAACAAAGTCTGCAGACTTTGTTGCGAACACAAATCATGAAAGTCAGCGACATTATTTGTGTCGCGGACTTTCATGATTTGTGTCCACAACTTTCCCCGCGGGGAAGTTTTGGTAAAAGTTGCAAAGTCGGCATAATAGAATGTGGGCTTAACAGAAGGGTGTCAGACTTATAATCAAAAGGTCGTGGGTTCGACTCCCGGCCTCATTGCTAAGTGGTTACTATGTGGACGGGTGACTGTCTACAAAAAAGCAAATCAACACCAAAGTCAACTGAGCCTTCCATCCCTCTGGGGTAGGTAAATTGAGTACCGACCTATTTGGCTGGCCTAAGGTGGAGCATGTTCACCTGAGTCGAATGGCAGGTAACACTGTGTGATCCCATATGGCAGCTCCAAAGCTCTGAGATGGATTAACTTAAAGAGCTAAAAACAACAAATAACTATGAAACCCTTGAAGGTGGTGGTGTTATAGCTCTTTAAAAAGCCCACTTCAGAGCTATGGAGCATCACCTGCCATACGGGACCACAAAGTGTTATCTGCCACCCAACACAGGTGAACGGGCCCCACCTTACACCCAGCCAGACAGGCCGATACTCGATTTACCTACCCCGAAGGGACGGTAGGCTGAATTGAACTACACTGTGTTTCAAAAAAACGGGCACCCTTTTTATTTCTTTCATAATTCACTCAAATGATGATCAATTTACACAAAATTTTTACCAGATGTAGCTGAAGAAATGCTAATTCAAAATATATGGACAAAATATGGCTGTTAGTTAAATATTC